>ENA-OPBL01000032-OPBL01000032.1-human-gut-metagenome-genome-assembly--contig:-NODE-32-length-115031-cov-10.101178_pt1 | contig 115031 bp, 100 predicted proteins | sample MGYA00241073_ERZ501461 | MGnify/ENA primary metagenome ERZ501461 (study PRJEB25962, sample SAMEA2042630) | human gut metagenome | biome: human gut; feature: human-associated habitat; material... | reverse complement strand
TGAAACCCTTGATTTTCCTGCATTCTTACTTATCAATAGACTTCATTGTCGGGAATTCACATCAATTTAATTTACATTGACGCTTTTTCCTTTAATAAAGCCCTTTTCACCTCATCAACATTGTTATAATAACACTTCTTTGTTGATTACCCCACAAAAATTTGTCGTACTTTTGTCGTATGGCACACATTTTGTCGTACTCAGTCAGTCCCAGCAGGACTCTTTCCTAAAATACATCTAACTTATGTGCTAAATTTTGAATTGCTTCTTGCTTTTTGGTATAGTTAGCTTCCGCATAAATATCCATTGTTGTTTCGATATTTTTGTGTCCCATAATGGACTGAATCACCTTTAAGTTTGTTTCATTCTCGCAAAGTCTTGAGCAAAAGGTATGTCGCAAATGATGACATGAGAAATGTGGTATTATCACAGGCTCACGATGTTCTTTGGAAGCTTTCACCAATTCTTCTGCATTGTACGCTTCATATATACGCTTGATTGCCCGATTGACTGCTTGCGGATTATGAACATTCCCAAAACGATTCCTGAAGATAAATCCTTTCATTCCATCAATTTCGGTTTCATTAAACCCATTCTCCTTTTGAACTTCCAACTCCGTCTGGAACGCATCATAAACAGTATCCATCATCGGAATAATGCGTATACCAGCTTCTGTCTTTGGAAGGGATACCGCAAACGAACACATAGGGTGGCCTTTATATTCTCTGCTGTAATAGACTAAGCTGTGATTGATATTGATCATTCGCTTATCAAAGTCCACATCTTCCCACCTAATTCCGATTGCTTCTCCAATGCGACACCCTGTTCCCAACAGAAACTTAAAAAACGGTGCCCAATGGTAAAATGTAAGACTGTTTTCTACATAGTTGATAAAAGCTCTCTGCTGTTCTACCTTCAAAGCGTGTCTTAAACCATGATTTTTGCCCGGCTGCTTCTTAATCTGCGCCATAACTCCATCGCTCGGATTAACTCGAATAATGTTGTCACGCACTGCGAGCTGAAATGTTGGGTGCAGGACTGTATGAATTGTTTCCAGCGTATTTATCTGCATTTCCTTTTCCTTCAGTAAGTGCTGGTAAAACTGCAACACATCTGAATACTTCACAGAAGCGATTTTCTTCTTTCCAAATCCTTCTCTGATAAAGCGGTCATACATATACTTGTAATTTCTCATCGTCGTTTCTCTAATCTCTGACTTCGTAAAAATATACCTGTCAAAAACAAAGTTGACTGTCGAATTACCCGCCGCATACGCATCTAATCCATCCAGTTGGTCTTTAATCAACTTTTCTTCCCTCTGCCGCAGCTCCATGATGTCCTTAGAATAGATGCTCCGGCGTTTTCCATCCGGATCAGTGTATGTATAAACATACTTACCATCACAACTACGCTGCGTTTCGCCTTTTCTTAAAACCCTTCCTTTGTTATCCTTTCTTGATTTCGCCATCTCGTCTCCTTTCTCAAGGAAAGAGATTTCGTACTAACTACTCAAAGGTTTTTCCATTGCATATTGCATATCAATACCTTTTTGTAGCACCTGCGTTATGGTCATGTCATGTTTGGACGCATATTCTCTAAGTCTTGCGGCTTCTCCCTCTGTCAGTTTCAATCCTATTAATGTCTTTTTGGGATTTTCTGACTTCGGCCTACCTGTTCTTGCCACAACATACACCTCCATTCATTTCAAATTAATTATACTTTTAGTTAAACTGAAAGTCAACACATTTTTGGGTGTACGAATTTCCTTTCCAAAACACCAACTACCTATTTCACGCGAAATGACTCTAGATACTGATCAAATATATCAAGGTCAACCAGCACCATCCTGTCTATCTTTAAAATAGCACCTGCATCCTTAGAGAGAACCTGAAACTTATTCATTCCCATACTGTACATTTCTGCTCCTTCCTTATATCTCACTAATCTTTTTTTTGCAATTGCTTTAGATATACTCATTTAAGCTCCTCCTGTTTTAATGTTATTAATATTAGCTTATTTAGCTTTATTTAAATTATAGCTTATTAAAAAACATTTGTTCTAACACCAAAACAACGATTTTAATTATTTTTTTGCAATTCTGCAATTTTTGATATAAAATAAATATAAGGATGTATCATTGAATAATTAAGGAATATTGATAATGTGCATGCGAAAGCCATTCCAGATAAAGGGAAATTTATATATGTTCACAATGAAGTTTGAATTTGACGAGGAAAAGTTAAAGAAGGATGAACCAGATTTAGATATAGAGCAGTGCTACCAATGGCTTGATGAGATTTGCAAAGAAACACGGTTCACAAAAACTGCTTTAGGAGAGTATGTGTTAAATGATGGAGAAGATGATATAGGTTCATTGCTTGTACTTATTGGACGTTTTAAGAAGCAATCCTGGTTGATTCCTAATCTTAAATTATGGAAAACATTTGATGATGAAGAAGGCGAGCAGGATGCATTAAAAGTAGTGTTGGAGGACTAGAATATGTATAAAATAATATATAGAATTGAAATACTAAAAGAATATCTTTCTGGTGTAATGGCTGAATATTTCCAATATATGAAAGACAATAAAGTCCCGGATTTGATTGAGAAAAACTATAACAGACTTAAAGAAATATATAGCAGTATTATTCTTGTTAATGATATGCATACATTAGATGAATTTGAAAGCGAAATAAAAGAGTATAAAAAAGCTCTTAATTATTATGCGGATGATGTGACTGACAATCAAAAAACAAATCACTGAACCAATATGTATTAAGAAAGCCAGAAACTATTTTCCGAAGGAATTGAATATAAATGATAAAAAAGAGGATACTTGAAATAGCTATTTGCATATGTTATACTAGCAGTAGCTAAGAAATGATATGAAAGTTCGTAAGCACAAAACGAAACCCCACGAGTTCGCACCTCGTGGGGTTTCTTCTCCTTTTACGGTTGAGCATCCGCATGCTAATTGTCGCTATTGTCACCGCCTAGCCATTTGCAAATATAATAGCTAACTATACCTGCTGCGACGGAAACAAGAACTGATATGAAAATTTCCAGCGTAAGCACCCCCTTTCTGTTGCCAGATTAGGTGCGACAACTCATTTAGTATATCAAATTCTTATATTTGTAGAGAATTACTTGTTTTTGATTGGAAAAAGTGTTTCACGACTCTCATTTTTAGCTGAGTTCTGATATTTGTAAAAAGTTGTTTCACTACATCCTATTTTCTTACATAGTTTTTTCACTCCCATTTTAGCCTTTAATTCTTCCAATTCACTCATTTGTGGATTTACACGATATTTTTGTATAGTTCCTTTTTTCCTGCCTGCATTTCGTCCTACCAGTCGCTCTAAAACATCAGTATCGCAATTCAAGATAATCCCCCATTTCCCTATAGATACAACACTCTCAAAATCTATTTTTACAGATATACCTATTTTTTTTAAAAAATTTGCATCTGGTTCTGAAACAAGGTGTGTTACATCTTCTAAACTTATTTTTATTTGTTTCATAAATTTTTACTCCTTTGCATGCCTATATTTATAATAAATATCCTAGCTATTATTCTATATTTATTTTCCAATTTTTTGTTTTTTTTAATGCATTAATATTTAAGAATTTTTAGCACTATTGCAATTCATATAAGAATAAAAGCGTGTATGTACAACAGTATCCCCTACACAGAATAAAAATCACATTTAATGATACATATTTTTACTCCCATCACAGGTATATGTACATTTTTATATATATTTATATATACATTCATACATATTTTTAAAATTTTTCTCGTATATGTCTATTTATACATATATTTATGCATACATTTATACATATTTTTCTTTTAAAATATTATGTATGTATATTTATATATACATTTATACATATTTTCTTTTAATTGTATTTTTCCTAACCACTTTCAGGAAAGAAAGCTCACATATTTCTTTTTAATCCTACTGGATCTATGTAGAAAGTCTATGCAATAGCCACGCTAATAGCGTGGGCAAGATACGCATTTGTATTACAAATGTCAAACCTAGTTCATCTTGTTAGGGGACACCCCTAATACCCCGTCACTACAAATAATTAATTATTTACAACTTTTTAATTAATATATAGCAGTACCATAAATTAATTAAAAATATGCAAAGGTATATATGCTTTGTTATTATTCAGTTACTATTAACACATATTAAAAGCCTTCCTTAATCTCACAAAGGAGAAAAAGAAAGGCTTCACTTTTTTATATTATTCTCAAAATCATCTTGATTGTCCCGGCTGATATCTAATTCTGCTGTGAATTTTTGATAAGTCCAGCTCAACTACATTATAATAAACTCTTCTTGTTTCTGTAACTTCTCTGTTAGTTGAATATATCTGATATGTAACTGATATATCAACATATGCACTGTACTCTTTATCTGAAATCACATCACTTTCAGCTTCATACTCTGGAAGAGTAAAACTTATATTCTGTACAAATTCTCTTGTTGAGTTTGAATCTATCATAAATTCAAATGTAGATTTACCATTAATTTTTGTAAGATCATATGCTCTATCGTTTAGAACAACTTCATTAATACGAGAATCTGAAAACTCATATTTAATACTCTTTGGATATACATTGCTTATATTAACATTCAAGAATCCCTGCATATCCCCGAATTCCTTATATGTCAATGTATTATTCATCACAATGCCATATCCAATACCACCCGGCCAGTTAACAGCTTTATCCTCAAAAGAAAGTTCCATTGCATTAACAAAGCTTTTATTAGCCTTTGATAAAGAAGCATTCCATTCTATATGAGTATCCCACTCAGCATACAAAGTTACTGTTGCTCCATCTGTGCTTGTAAGATTAGATACTGTATCATTAGCTGAGTACCTTATACCTGAACCGTCAGCTTTTGTATTCCAGGCTACAAAATCCCATCCACGCAAAGTGAAATTATTATCTGGAATCTGCACTGGAACATCATATGTACAATAAATATTAGACATAGAGCCTGTTACACTATCTGTGCTGCCTGCCGGCTTATTTGAATCAAAAGTAATAGTATACTTATTAGCGGTCCAATGTGGAAATAAAACAATATCCTCAATATTCAGATACTTTGTATCAGAAGTGAACTTTATACCACCTGTGACTGCCGTATACCAGCCATCAAACTTCCAGCCTGTAAGTGTCGGCTCCGGCAAACTGCCTACTGGCTTATTGTACTTAACATTCTTTTCTTTTACCTCATTATTCTGTATATCACCTGATGCATTATCAGGCTTAACATAATTGAATGAAATCTTATATTCATTCTCTGTCCATCTTGCGTACAGTTTAACTACTCCATTATATGAAGTTGTAAGATTCCATTTCATGTTGCCAGAAAATATATTGTTTCCTCCTGTAGCCGATGTATACCAGCCACTAGCAGAATATCCCTTTAGTGAATATGTATCTGCAGGAGACGGAATGTTCTTAGCTGCATCATATGTGAATGTAGAAGTATAACATCCATTAACATTGTCATATACCCATTCACTATCAGACAGCTTGTTTACAACCAAATTACTTGTGTCTGATGGCTTATTAGCATATAACTGAACCACATATTTATTAGCTGTTGCTATTGCGGTTACATTTACCGCTTTAGCTGGCATATAGAAGTTGTATGATTTGTTCCACTGTGTGAAAGAGCCATCCCATCTTGACCAGCTATAGCCTGGACTTATATCCGCATTAATTGTTACAGAAACTCCATATCGAACAGATAATACCTTTTTCTTATCTGTATTCTCAATGTTGCTTATTCCAGCACTATTAGATACTGTTATTAAATTAATTCCTGTTCCTGCATTTACGGTTAAAAGATAAGAATTTCTTGTGTAGTAATAATTTACGACTGTTGTTCCGTCTTCCTTGACCTGTACTGTCTGGGCTGCCGGACTTGTAAAGCCCGTATATGTCTTTACTGTCGGTGTTACTGATGCATTTATTGTTTCTGTATATTCAGCAGATTCTTTCAAGGTATAATTATCATCACCTATATTCTGCAATAAGTAATTTACCTTGTAAGTAGAAGTACTGGGTTTCCAGTTTGCTGCATAACTCTTGTCTCCTGTAGAACCCTTACTTATAGATACTGTAGTCTGCGGTGTTGTTCCGTTACTGCCTGTCCATCCTGTAAAAGTGTAACCTGGTTTTGTTGGATTCTTAAGTGTAAATGTATTTGTTTCAACATTATAAGTTGTTGGATTTTCACTTACACTTCCACCATTTAAATTATAAGAAATGGAATAATCAACTGGTACAAGCTTATACTTGGTTATTGTATGAGTATAATCACTTGGATGAAACTCATTTGCCCCTATATCACCTTTTGCACATCCTAACCAATTATGTGCTGAGCCAACTGGATACCACATTTGTGTAGTTTTACAGTAAGCATAGTAATTTCTATAATATGCAAATCCAGCATAATCCGCTTCTTCTCCTGCATCTATATCAGGACATCTATAGTTAGTTGCTAATAACCAGTCATTATTTTTGCTTGCACCATATTCGGGATATAGACCTGTTTCATTAGCTATATTATGTGAATCAACATAGAGGGTATATTTACTGACTGAATCGTTTCCATAAGCACCGTTCACTTCACCTGTGTATTTTACATATGGGTTTCCAATTCTTAGCTTATATCTTGAATCTGATGTATGTGTCCTTATACTGGCTAAAAGTTCTGAATTTTCCGGGTTTAATCTCTCCCCCTCATCAATGTTACAGGGATTTGATTCAATATATCCAATAATATCATTATCAAGCGAAAGCGAATGAGTACACTCCCACGAACTGACTTCCACAAGTTTATATCCTGTTTCACTATAGTTGCCGTTATAAGTATATCTTTCACCATTCTCTTTAAAAACATCTGATATAACCTTAATAGATACTGTTCTGTTATTATACATGAACCATGTGTCATAAACCAGATTGTTAGATACTGTTGTCCAGTCAGCCCATTCTGCATCAGCAGACAGACAATCCAGTCTATAACCCGGTTTTAATTTAATATAAGTATACGCACTCGTGTTTTCACTAAATGACTTGGTGCTTCCGTTAGTCCATCTGTTAACACCATCTTTATCTGTAGCTACCCATTCAATGCCTTCACCCCAGCTTACAGTAAGCTTATATGTACTGGCCGCCTGTGCCGTTATTATTGGAGTAAAATCGATGAAAATATATGCCAACATACTTAGTATTGTTACAATAGTAATAAAAATTCTTTTATATGTTTTCCCCAAATAAATTCCTCCTTTTTGTAAACATAATTAAATATCTATGTATTTTTTCAAATAATGAAAAGCATATTCTCTTACATTTATTCCATTATCATATCTTCCAACTGCTATTACTTCAAAACGGATACCTGGATCATATCCCATCTGTAAAGGAGTTGCCATAATATCGCCGGATTTACTGTAATATCCATAAAAAATTGAATAAGTTCCGTCTTTGTAGAAAAATGGTCTGGTTGTCATTTCTTTTATAGCATATGGTAATGTTCCACCACCAAAATTTACATCTCTGTTTAAATCGTATACCTCAGTATCGTTTTTTACATACTTTGCGAGCATTTCATCTGGTTCAATATATGTATATATCTTGCCATCAATCGGATTTACCATTGTCTTAACTACTGGCTCAGGTTCTGGTTCAGGTGTCGGAGTTGGAGTTGGATTATCTGAACTATCTGCATTTCCAATATTGTTGTCTGTATTGTTATCTGAGCTTCCATTTCCATTATCTGATGAAATATTATTTTCGGTGTTATCAGAATTATTTGCATCAGAAGTATCACTGCTCTGATTTTCAGAAGGCACATCGTTATTTGATACATCATTTTCTATATTGCTTATTTCTTCTCTTGCGTCAGTTATTTCCTTTTCTTCCTGCTTTGTAGTCTCTACTTCTTTCCTGACATCCTCAGATACAGCAATATCAGATGTACCCTCTCCGGTTGATTCCTCTGCCTTTTCTATCTTGGCATCACTTGTCACATTAATTTCTGTACCATCATCCTTTACAAGAGTTCCTGCTTCCTTTACTATAATATCACTTACCTGTAGCTTTCCATTAGAATCTGTACTTGCCTTTCCCTGGAATGTAACCTTATTTCCGTTCTTATCCTCGACTTCTATAGTTGCATTGCCATCTTCCCCGGCAACAGCTTTTCCTTCAAGTCTGACTATATTTCCATCCCCATCCTCATATTCAAGGGTTACTATTCCAGTCTTAGTTAACTCTTTATCTGCAATACTTTGTGATTCTGCTGATACAGTCACATGCTCTGTTTCTTTATTGTCCGCATCAGCCTTTTTCTTTCCACAGGCTGAAAATCCAACAACTAATACTGCTGACATTGCTACTACTGTTAATCTTGTTAATTTCTTTCTAATCATAATATTAATCCTCAACTTTCTTTATCTATATTTTCCATAGCGTTGCACCCCCTAAGCCTTAATTATATTAGAATTCACGCTATTATCATACTATTTTCGACAAGGTTTTCTATTATATAACTGCAAATACTATTTTTAAATTTTGGCAGTTATGCAACTACATTTAAACAATTATTAAAATTTTAAAGCATTCTATAAACCTTTTCAACATTTGAATTCCTCGATTTTTAACGATTTAATTAATCTGGGATGTTTATCAAACATCATCGACAAAAAAAGCAATGACCATAATTGATGTTTGTTATCTGGAATAATATACTTTAAATCTCCAATTTTTCTACACTTTGCATCTTTACAAATCATATCGATCCATTCTATAACTAAATCTAAATTGTTGTCTAAATCTTGATTATTTTTTATTAATTTCTCTTTATCAAACTCAATCTTCATTCCCGGCATTAATAACTCCTTTTTCACTCAATCTATATTGCAACATATCATGCTGTACCTTTTGTTGATAATAATGATGCATTGTGCTTGGTGCATTATAAAGTGTTGTAACCATATATGACTTAATGTTAGTAACCTCAGTTGTGGTATTCTTCATGCAGTTAATGACATATTTCAAGTGCGAACTTTTCAGTTTCAAAAACGCTGATTTTACCAACTCATATGGGTAATCACTCCTGCCAACCCTAACCGTCTTATGTTTTACACATACAACATCGCAAATTATTTCAAAAAGCTCATTATAAAGTCTTTTATCCTGCAAGTCACAATATCTCATGTTGTAATCGTATTCTATATTGTCCTTGATAATTTTAATGTATGTGTTTACATTCTTCATCTCATCTATCACTTCTGTTCCTCTGTCGGATTGATTGGATTGATTATTATAATTTAAATCAGTATTATTAATATTATTCTTATTAGGGTTCAGATTCTGAACACATCCAAGTTCGTTTTCTGAACACGCACAAGTCTGATTTCCGAACTCATTGTTCTCATTCATGTTTATTTTTTGAACACATGAATTGAAGTTTTCCACACTAATAGAGGTTTCTTCTATTGTTTCATGGCAGATATCATCTTCTTCCTTAACCACTTCTTCCTCACACACAAAATTTTTTACATAAAACACACTTGCCTTTGCAATTCCCATATTTTTCTTTTCTATCAATCCAATACCATTTTCACTATCTAACTCCTTGAGAAGTGCTACCGCTTTAGTTTTCCCACAATTCAATCTTTCCATTATATCTTCCAAGCTATAATTTATATAAACCTTACCATCTTCATCTAACCAATCATTCGCCAACGATAAACTCATTCTATCAAGCATAAGCGCATAAAGTGTCTTGGCATCATTGCTAAGACATTTGAAATATTCTTTTTCATATAAAGCGCGAGGAAGTTGGTAGAAAGTATTCTGGCTCGCCTTAGCACTCGTATAATAACTATATCTTATTGTTTCATTCACACCGCTTCCTCCTTTCATACAAATCTTTTGAGATAAACTCTTAGATTACTGGAATCCTCAGAAATCTCAAGCAATCCAAATTTCTTGAGTTCTTCCACAGCTACTATCGTTTCTGCTTCTTCCCAATTCAGCTCCTGTGCCATAGCATCAGCACTAACTATTACAATAAAAACATAATTGTTCTCATCAATCCAACCTTGTTCTACTGATTGCTGCTGTTTTTCCATAAGAACCGCATACAAAATCTTTGCTGCTGCACTCATTTTTGCATATAGCTCTTTTTTCATAAGAGCTTTAGGAATATACAGATAATCATACTGTTCTGCTTGTTTTCCATAAAAATAATCAAACTTCATGACATACTTCTCCTATCAGTTTTCTGCCTATGTTCTTTAAAATAATATTTCTGTTTTGCCGACCATAACGCTCACAGCATTCGACAAATGCTCATGCAAGCATGACACTTGGCTCATAGCTACACGCAAAAAGGACACTTCTCTAAAATCTCTTTTAGAAAAATGTCCTTATAGTACAAAATATTAACTTGAACTGACTCGATTTTAATTTAAAATCGTTTATTTTAACCCTTTAAGACAGGTTATTTTGTCGTACTCTTGTCGTACCATACAATTTAAAAGTCCTCAAACCCGCATAAACACTGGGTTTATTTCTCCAAGCTCTTCATCGTCGGGAAGAGCAGAACATCTCTAATTGCAGGTGAATCTGTAAGCAGCATAACAAGTCTGTCAATACCGTAACCGATACCGCCTGTTGGTGGCATACCTACTGCAAGTGCGTTAAGGAAGTCCTCATCTGTGTGCTGTGCTTCCTCGTCGCCGTTCTCTGCGTTCTTATCCTGCTGTGCGAAACGCTCTCTCTGGTCGATTGGGTCGTTAAGCTCTGAGTATGCATTACACATTTCCCATGTGTTAATGAAAAGCTCGAAACGTTCAACCTTCTCTGGATCAGATGGCTTCTTCTTAGTAAGTGGAGATATTGCAAGAGGATGATCCATAATGAATGTAGGCTGGATTAAATTCTCCTCGCAGTACTCCTCAAAGAAGAGATTGATTATGTCGCCCTTAGTGTGACGCTCCTCGAACTCAATTCCTCTCTCCTTAGCAAGAGCCTTAGCTTCTTCGTCAGTCTTAATTGTATCAAAATCAACACCGGCGTATTCCTTAATTGCGTCATTCATAGTAAGTCTTCTGAATGGCTTTCCAAGATCAATCTCAGTGCCGTTGTAAGTAATCTTAGTTGTACCGCATACAGTCTCGGCAAGGTGTCTGAACATACTCTCAGTAAGTTCCATCATTCCTTCGTAATCTGTGTATGCCTGGTAAAGCTCCATAAGTGTGAACTCAGGGTTGTGTCTAGTATCAACACCCTCGTTACGGTATACTCGTCCGATTTCGTAAACTCTCTCAAGACCACCAACGATAAGTCTCTTAAGATAAAGCTCTAATGAAATACGAAGTTTAACATCCTCATCAAGTGCATTGTAATGAGTCTCGAATGGTCTTGCGGCAGCACCACCTGCATTAGATACAAGTGTCGGAGTCTCAACTTCCATGAAGTCTCTGCCATCAAGGAACTTTCTGATTTCCTTGATAATCTTAGATCTCTTTACAAATGTGTCCTTAACATCAGGATTCATTATTAAATCAACATATCTCTGACGGTATCTCATATCAGTATCTGTGATTCCGTGGAACTTCTCTGGAAGTACCTGTAAGCTCTTAGAAAGAAGAGTGATTTCCTCAGCATGAACTGATATCTCTCCTGTCTTAGTTCTGAAGATAAATCCCTTAATTCCGAAGATATCACCGATATCAGACTTCTTAAAGTCTGCATATGCTTCTTCGCCAATTGCATCTCTTGAAATATATGCCTGCATTCTGCCCTTAAGATCAGCAATGTTACAAAAAGATGCCTTTCCCATTACTCTCTTGAACATCATACGTCCGGCAAAGCTTACATTGATTGGAGAAGCATCCATAATGGCTCTTCTCTCATTGTAATCGGCATTAACTGCTTCTCTTGCCTGCTGCTCATCTAAACCTTCAGTATTAACTGCTGGTCTGTCACCGAGAAGTTCCTTCTCATGTGCTTCATAGATGGCTCTGATTTCATCTGTGTGATGTGTTACATCATACTTTGTTATCTGAAATGGATCCTTACCTGCGTCCTGAAGGTTCTTTAACTTTTCCATACGAACCTTAATCTGCTCGTTAACGTCAGGCTGCTGTGCAGATTTATTATCTCCCATGAATGAGTATCTCCTTTTCTATATGTTACTGAAATATATCTTTATTAGTCTTCTGCCAAAGATTAGTCGTTCTTTACAGATACAACTGTATATTCAATCTCTCCAACAGGTGCTTCTACCTTAACAGTATCACCCTTCTTCTTTCCAATAAGAGCTGCACCAAGTGGTGACTCATTAGAAATCTTGTTATTAAGGCTGTCTGCCTCTGATGAACCAACGATTGTATACTCGATATCCTCATCGAATTCTACATCGTGAAGTACAACAACGCTCTCCATCTTAACTACATCTTTATTCTTATCGTTATCCTGAATAACCTCACAGTTAGCAAGAATTGCTTCAAGTTCTGCAATTTCTGTTTCGATATCTCTCTGCTCGTCCTTAGCTGCATCGTACTCAGCGTTCTCTGATAAATCGCCCTGCTCTCTTGCTTCCTTTAACTTCTGGGCAACTTCCTTTCTTCTGACAACCTTAAGCTCCTCAAGTCTTGCTACTCTTTCGTCATACCCCTTTTTAGTAAGAAACTGTTTCTCTGCCATGTTCTTATCACCTTTCTATATATATGCTACACTAATATGCTTCTGCTCTACTAGAGAATAAAACCCCACAAGCGTCACAATATTATAAACTATCAGTTCCTGTCTGTCAATGCAGCCCTTCCAGTATCCTATCCACAAGCCCATCAAACTGTTCCAGATTAGTAACCTGGTTAGCTTCATTTCTTAATGCTGCTGCATGCTTGATTCCTGCTGTATACCATGCAAAATGTTTTCTCATCTCGCGGATTCCTGTAAACTCGCCTTTTATCTCACACAATCCTTTGGCATGTCTCTTAATCATCTGGCATATTTCTTCAACGGATGGTGGTTCAATTATTGTACCATTATTCATATATTCAGAAACCTGTCTGAATATCCATGGATTTCCCCTTGCGGCCCTTCCAATCATTATTCCGTCACAGCCTGTCTGCTTCATCATATTAACAGCATCTTCGCCGCTTTTAATATCGCCATTACCAATAACTGGAATCGATACTGCTTCTTTGACCTGTCTTATTATATCCCAGTCTGCATGTCCTGAATAATACTGCTGCCTTGTTCTTGCATGGACTGCAACGGCAGCCCCGCCTGACTCCTCAATAACATGTGCTATCTCAGGCGCATTTATACTATTCTCATCAAATCCTGCCCTTATCTTGATTGTAAGTGGCTTATCAAGTGCATCAGCCATCTTCTCGACTATTCTTCCGACAAGCACAGGGTCCTTCATAAGTGCCGAACCTTCGCCATTATTGACTACCTTTGGAACAGGACATCCCATATTGACATCAATTATATCAAACTCTCTTTCAGAAAGTCTCTTCGCTATATCTGCCATGATATCAGGGTCTGAACCGAAAAGCTGCAATGCAAGCGGACGCTCCCCCGGCACCGTCTTCATCAGGTCTTCTGTATTCTTATTGTTATACAGCACTGCTTTGGCACTGACCATCTCTGTACACATAAGCCCACAGCCCTGCTCCTTGCATAAAAGTCGAAATGGCAGGTCTGTTACTCCTGCCATCGGTGCCAATGCAATATTGTTCTTTATCTCAACATTTCCAATTCTCATAATTACTCCATGCCTAAGAAGAATACCTTGAAGAACATCTCAAGTGATTCAAGAAGCTCTCTCTTCTCATACTGATACTTCTTGACAAGCATACCGCATGCTATCTCGTCATACAGTAAATCACCCTCGTCTGCTGATGATTTGAACAAAAGATTGCCCTCCTCATCGAATTCCATATCAAGTATTCCGCCTACTTCCTCTGTGAAAAGAACGCACATAATCTTTAACTCGTTCTTTACATCATCCGGAAGCTTATCGAAATCAGGGTTAAAATAGTATTTCTTCTCATAAGAATTAGATACACATAAAACTACATTTTCATCAAACATATCCATATAATCCTCTCACAGAAACCTCTCCGGTTCTGATAATCTTCTCGCCCTCGTCTGTCTTAATAATAAGCTCGCCCTCATCATTGATTCCAAGTGCTTTTCCAACAATTTCCTTGTCAGCATATATTGCCTTGACGTCGCCGCCCTTATTGACAAGCATTGAATTATAGTCTTCTTTAAGCCCAGCCAGATTCTGTGTCTTAACAAATGTATCATAGTACTTTGCAAAGCTCTCTGAAAATGCGGCTACTATACGGCTTCTTTTCAGATGGTCGCCAGTCTCAAGATACAGCGAAGAAGCTGTTGCCTTGATTGAATCATCAAATTCTGTCGTATTAACATTAATTCCCATACCGATAACTACATAATGTATGTAATCCATCTCAGCACTCATCTCTGTTAATATTCCACATACTTTCTTCTTATTAAGAACTATATCATTAGGCCACTTTATACGGCACTCTGCGTCATGTCCGTCCTCTGTAAGAACCTTGTGGATTGCCTCCTGAACAGCCATGGCTGCTACTATTGTAAGCATTGACGCATTGACTGGTGATATATCCGGTCTTAAAAGAAGCGACATCCATATCCCGCTTCCCGCAGGAGATACCCAATTCCTGCCACGTCTGCCGCGGCCGCCTGTCTGGCTCTCTGTTATATAGAGTGTCCCATCTGCTGCATTATCTCTCTCTGCCGCTCTCTTAGCTTCGTTGTTGGTAGAATCTGTCTCGTCATAATACACTACTTCGCGGATAATCCCGGTTGTACTGCCTGTATCCACACATGTAAGCTGACTCATTATCTCGCTTGATGTAAGAATATCAGGATACTGTGTTATATGATATCCCTTATTCTGGACTGCCTCTATAACATAGCCTTCTTCTTTTAACTGGTTTATCACCTTCCAGACAGCCGTTCTTGAAACCCCCAGCATATTGCACAGTGCCTGCCCTGACACATATCCATCTGATTTTCTCAAAACATTTAAAATCTTAGTCTTCATACCATTACCCGCCATGCTATTACTGCCATAAGCAGAAGTCCTAACGTAACAACTGTAAGAATAACACCTGACACCGTTCTGTCGCTCATGAAATTCTTAGCTGCTGTAAGTCCGTTAACTAATGCTCCAAGCATAAATTCCACAGCGAATAATATTCCGCTTCCACTGCGCAGGAAAAGTATAATTATGAATACCACTCCTATTGCAAATGTGAGTGCTATATTGGCATAGTCTATGAGCATCTTGCTCTTTCTGTACGCGCCACTCGTTGTATAATACATAACGCCTCCATAATAAATATCTGGTGAATTACTATTTCATGCTGTGTCGTCCTGATTTTGGACTTTCACATGTTTTTCCACTGCTCTAACGTCCAATTCCGCGTGTCGGCTTCCCGATTTTGGACTTCCGGCATGACACACGCCACTCTAACGTCCAATTTACTTATAAGCTCCAAGTGTAGCTGCCATTACAGCCTTTATTGTATGCATTCTGTTCTCAGCCTCATCGAATACAACTGACTGCTCTGACTCAAATACTTCATCAGTAACTTCCATCTCGTCAAGACCGAATTTGTCATGAATCTCTTTACCAATCTTAGTCTTAAGGTCATGGAATGCAGGAAGACAGTGCATAAATATTGCGTCCTTAGAAGCATTGTCCATAACTGCCTTGTTAACCTGATATGGAAGAAGTGCCTTGATTCTTTCAGCCCATACTTCATCAGGCTCGCCCATTGATACCCATACATCTGTGTATAATACATCTGCGTCCTTAGTTCCTGCCTTAACATCTTCTGTAAGTGTTACAGAACCACCGCTTATCTTTGCCCATTCCTCACACTGTGCAACAAGTTCCTTGTCTGGGAAATATTCCTTAGCTGTGCAGGCTGTATAATGAAGTCCTAACTTAGCGCAGACAATCATAAGTGAATTACCCATGTTGTATCTTGCATCACCCATGTATACAAACTTAACGCCCTTTAATCTGCCAAGTTTTTCCTTGATTGTAAGCATATCTGCGAGCATCTGTGTTGGATGGTATTCGTTAGTAAGTCCGTTCCATACAGGCACGCTTGAATATTTTGCAAGGTCTTCAACTATCTCCTGACCGAATCCTCTGTATTCGATTCCTTCAAACATTGTACAGAGAACTCTTGCTGTATCAGCAATGCTCTCCTTCTTTCCAATCTGTGAACCTGTAGGGTCAAGATATGTAACACCCATACCAAGGTCATGTGCTGCCACCTCAAATGAGCAACGTGTTCTTGTACTTGTCTTCTCGAATATAAGTGCAACATTCTTTCCGATAAGTGGCTGTTCTACAATGCCCTTTTTCTTCTTATCCTTAAGCTCTGCTGCTAAGTCTATCAAATATAAAATCTCCTCAGGTGTGTAATCCTTGAGTGTTAAAAAGTCGCGTCCCTTTAAATCCATGACATCCTCCTGTCTGTATGGCAAATTTGCCTACATTGAATAATTAATAACTTTGTTCATTCTATCGCAATTATAGTCCTTCGTCAAATGCGTTGTTTAATTTGTGTAGTGGCAAGACGGTCGGTTGTGGGAGATAGCGGATAGCTTCCGTTAAACTTCTCTGCATAATAATAGGCACTGGGCGGTTTGGGGTTTCTTCTCCTGTCGTTAACGCTGTCAACGCACATCCTTGTGCGTGCCAGCTCACGCGTCCGTCCATGGACGCGTGTACACTCATTCTTTCTACATGCCCAGTACCTTTATTATGCGTTCAGTTTAAAGTCAGCTCTCCGCCATCCCCCACAACCTCCCTTCCTCCACACTTCTCCAAATTCAGGGCAGAGTAGCTTTCCTCTCCTACACCTCTCCGGACTGGTTCACCTTCCGTCCGCCAATAAAAAAGGTGGTGTGGCTTTTCTGACTGCAAACTATGCACATAATAAAAGCATTGAGCAAAGTCACTACCTAAGTGTACGCGCGTCCACGGACGGACGCGCGAGCTGTCTCGCACACGGATGTGCGTTGACAGCGTAACGAGAACTTAAACAGCCTTCCACGCTCAATGCTTATTATTATGTAGCGTAGTTTGTACGGAAGAAAACCACACCACCTTTTTTATCCCTTAATGGAATATATGATCTCCAATTATTACAAAATCCGAATAGTTGTTAACATCTACAGTATATAATGCCCTGAATGATGTATAACCACCTATATTATTAACGCCTGATAATGCTTCAAGTGCTGCCTGCATGCATTCTGTGTTTCTTGGACCATTTGCAAGTCTTGCTGCAAATCTGTCTGATGGATTACCAGCGCCATCTGATACACCAGAGAACTGTGATCTCTGATAAACAACACCCGAAACTGTCCCCGGATAATGTCCGCTTCGCACTCTGTTAAGAATAACATTTGCAACAGCGAGCTTTCCTGCATATGGCTGATATGCAGCCTCCCAGTCTATGATACATGCCATAAGCCATATATCATCATCTGATACACTCATAGTTGGGTTATATGTTATATCTGTTCCTGATATTGTATTAGCAATTATCTTCTGTCGTCTTGCTTCCTCTGCTGCAGCCGCTGCTCTTTCAGCTTCTGCCTCTGCCTCAAGTCTTGCTTCTTCTGCAAGTCTTGCAGCCTCTTCTTCTGCTTCAATAGCTTCAATCTCTGCTATTGTATATCCTGCAAGAAGATTATCTGTTCCAATCTGTTCTGCTATAGCCTCTGCTTCTTCTCCAAAACATAAGCACTGTGTCTGTACATAACCTTCGCAGTTTCCTGAACTAACTTTAGTCCATTCCTTTCCGACCATATCAACATCCACAAGTGTGTTAGTATATAATCTTCCCACAACCTGTGCTGTCTCTTCGTCAGAAGTGTCATAAACATCAAGATAAGGATCAGTAATTGCTACTGCCTTGTTCTTGTATGTTCCTGTTTCTTCATACCCAGTCACAAGAACCTCTTCTGTATTAGCTGAATAAGATGCAACCTTAATTCCCGTGTCAGTATTCTGTGTTTTCTCATAGGTAGTTGCCACTGCTGGAAGAACCGGTGTCATAAATAACACAATTGCAGCTCCCACATAGCAAGCAGCTTTGCTACTTCTAAGTTTCATATTATACTTCCCTTTCCGGCGGCTTATTTAGCTTCGCCTGTAAATTGTTACAGAAATGTTACAATTTATTACGGAAATATAATAGCAAAGTTACAGTAATTTGTCAAATATGTTAAAACCCGCTCTATGAGCGGGTTTGCGGGTTTGTTTATTAAATTCATTTTACAAAATATAGTATATGACCATATATATAGTTGGTTATCTACACACTTCTCTGTCTGACAGCTTCGTATGTAAGAATTGTACATGCTATTGCCGCGTTAAGAGATTCAACCTCTCCCTGCATCGGAATTCTTATAAGTGTATCTGCCTGCTTAGTGATATCATCTGTAAGTCCATTCCCCTCATTGCCTATTAGAAATGCGGTTCCTTCCCTGTAATCTTCACCAAGATATGTATTCTTTCCGTCAAGATGTGCAGCATATACCTTAATTCCGGAATTCTGACACTGTGAAACTGCATCGCTAAAATCCTGCACATATACAAATGGCACTCTGAATATAGAACCCATTGTTGACCTTATTGTCTTAGGATTATATATATCCACAGTATTAGAGCTCATAATAACTCCGGTAACGCCTGCACCTTCACCCATCCTTAATATAGTTCCCAGATTACCCGGATCCTGAAGATTCTCAACAAGAATCAGCAACGGATTGTCGGTAAGCATATCTGAAATACTGCTGTCCTTCATTCTTACAACCGCCATAATCCCCTGTGGTGTCTGTGTCTGTGACATTCTGTCAAATACATTATCAGCGACAATCTCAATACTGTCAGAAGAAATCCCCTGCTTCTTAACCAGCTCATGCACATACTCAGGATTGTTACTATGAAATCTTTCAGACATATATATCTTCACCAGCAAATCTGCCGGCACCTCAGATACCATGCGGACTCCCTCTACAACATATTCTTTATTCTTCTTTCTTTCCCTGGCCTTAGAAAGCAATGATATAACATGCTTTACCTGTGAACTGCTCGTACTGGTTATCATTATGAGGTTACCTTTCTGCCATGCATTACTTAGAAAGTAACGCACTTATATTAAATTCATAATCATTAATATCCTTAGTCATGGCAAGTGCTTCATCAATATCATAATCAACAAACTTACCATCCTTGTATGCTACAAGTCTGTTGCTCTTTCCTTCAGCAAGAAGGTCAACAGCATAAGCACCCATAATAGACGCATACATTCTGTCCTTACATGTTGGTGAACCACCACGCTGCATGTATCCTAAAATAGTAGCTCTTGTCTCAATACCTGTTGCAGCTTCAATTCTTCTTGCCATTCCTGTAGAATGTCCGATACCTTCAGCATTAATAATAAGGTGGTGTTTCTTGCCCTTCTTTCTTCCTTCTATAATATGATTAATAAGAGCCTGCTCATCATTATCATATCTTTCCGGAAGGAGGATATCCTCTGCACCATTGGCAATACCACACCACAATGCTATATATCCTGCATTTCTTCCCATAACCTCGATAATACTGCATCTTTCATGTGATGTAGATGTATCTCTTATCTTATCAATAGCTTCCATTGCTGTATTAACAGCAGTATCAAATCCAATAGTATAATCTGTACATGCAATATCAAGATCAATTGTTCCCGGAAGCCCGATAGTATTAATTCCCTGTGCTGCAAGCTTCTGTGCACCTCTGAAAGAACCATCTCCACCGATTACAACTATACCGTCAATTCCATGCTTTCTGCATACTTCAGCACCTCTCTTCTGACCTTCTTCAGTCATGAATTCCATGCATCGTGCTGTATAGAGGACTGTTCCACCACGCTGGATAATATCAGCAACGCTTCGCTTGTCCATATCAATTATCTCATCATTAAGAAGTCCGTTATAGCCCTTCTGAATACCCTTGACCTTAAGTCCCTTATTCAAAGCAGTTCTTACAACTGCACGGATAGCAGCATTCATGCCTGGAGCATCTCCACCACTTGTTAATACGCCGATTGTTTTAATTTCCTTTGCCATAACTTCCCCTTTCTTATCTCTTAATATTATTTTCTGCTTTATGTTACCACATTATAAAAGAAAAATCTTCTTTTTTTGATAATTTTTTACCAATGTTAATTAAAATTTATGTTGTAGCAACATTTTTCTCACCATATTTACTCTTAAGAATATAAAGCAGGTCTGATGTTACCTTCACGCACTGACTCTGTGGAAGCGCTATTCTCTGTTTTTCTGCCACACAATATATTGTAACTGTGTCTTTACCGTCCGATTCTTTGAAAATATCAGCAAGCTCATCCCTGTGTGTCTCATACTCAGCAAGACTGTCAAACCTGAGCCACAATCTTCTTGGAACACTGTCAAAGCTCACAACACTGTCTGCCGTAAGTCTCGCTGGTTTGTCGGCATCTGCCTGTATTCTTCCCGTAACAAATACTTTGTTGGTCGTATCAAAAAGTCTTTTATATTTTTGATAATTTCTTGAAAACATAATTACCTCAACACTTCCAACAAAATCTTCTATTGTAAGGTATGCCATCTGCTGCCCTGAACCGGTAGTAATGACCTTAATATTACTTATAAGGCCACCTATCGTCTGCTTTGAACCGTTCATAAGCTTTGCCTGTCCAGTTTCCTCATCAATAAGAAAATCTGTACTTCTCGCAGAAATATGCTTCTCCCACATACCAGTATATTCATCCAGCGGATGTCCTGTTACATATACACCGAGAACTTCTTTTTCACGTTCAAGCAGATCCTCCTTTTCAAACTCCTGAATATCAGGCACTTTCATTTCAAGGCTCTGTTTATCCTCTTCACTTACGAAATCGAATAGTGACATTTGTCCTGAAATAGCATCTTTATTCTGCTTAACAGCACTATCAATCATTCTCTCATAGACATTCATCATGCCCCGTCTTGTATTACCAAATGTGTCAAATGCACCTGCAAGTATAAGATGTTCCACTGTTCTCTTATTAATTACCCCTGCCATCCTTGTAATAAAATCCTGCATGGAGTGAAAATCGCCATTATTGGTTCTTTCTTCAATGATCGCAGTAATTGTAGGTCTTCCCATACTCTTTACCGCATTAAATCCAAACCTTATGTTCTTACCTTCAACACCGAACTCAGCAACTGATTTATTGACATCAACAGGAAGAATACTAATTCCCATCTCTCTAGCTGCAAGAATATATTCTGCGACCTTACTTGTTTTATCAGTTACACTTGATATCAGCCATGCCATATACTGTACAGGAAAATGTACTTTCAGATATGCTGTCTGATATGCCACAACCGCATAGCATGCCGCATGTGATTTGTTAAATGCGTATTTTGCAAAGTCCTTCATCTCATCATATATCTTATTGGCAGTCTGTTCACTTATGCCATTCTTAATACAGCCTGGTACTCCGTTAGCCTCATTACCGTATACGAAATTCTGACGTTCCTGCTCCATTACATCAAGCTTTTTCTTAGCCATTGCTCTTCGCACATTATCACTACCGCCCCACGAATATCCGGCAAGGTCACGGACAATCTGCATAACCTGCTCCTGATAAACCATACAGCCATATGTCGGCTCTAAGATTGACTCTAACTGCGGGCATTCATAGGTTATGTTTCCCGCGTTCTCTTTTCCTTTAATATACTGTGGTATGAAATCCATTGGTCCCGGTCTGTAAAGCGATATACCGGCAATTAAATCCTCTAAACAATCCGGTTTTAACTCTTTCATGAAGTTTTTCATTCCGCCACTCTCTAACTGGAATATACCTGCACATTTGCCCTGACTTATACATTCAAATACAGCCTTATCGTTATATGGTATATTATCCACCGAAAATGCAGGGTCAATCTGCTGTTCACATTTTTCAGTCTGTTGGATTACAGTTAAGTTTCTAAGACCTAAAAAGTCGAATTTTAACAGTCCCAAATGTTCCAAAGTAGGACCTTCAAACTGCGTAACCTTAACATTATCTGCTCCAACTGCAACCGGAACATACTCTCCAACATCCTTCTGACTGATAAGAACACCTGAGGCATGAACTGAAGCATGCCTTGGCAGTCCTTCAAGTCTCTTTGCTTTATCTATAAGATCTCTCACTGTCTCATCAGCTTCATACAATGCCTTAAACTCAGCATTTGGCTTAATGTCCCTGTCTGCGTCACCATTCATTGCACTGTCAATCGTAACACCAACCTTCTGTGGTATCATCTTCGCAATGTTATCAACCATCGCATATGGAAGATCCATAACCCTTCCGACATCTTTAATAACGGCTCTTGCTGCCATAGTTCCAAATGTGATTATCTGGCACACACATTCTTTACCATATTTTTCTATAACATAATCAATAACCTTCTGTCTGCCTTCTGGTGCAAAGTCCACGTCAATATCGGGCATGGACACACGCTCAGGATTCAGGAATCGTTCGAATACAAGATTGTATTTAACAGGGTCAAGCGTTGTTATTCCAAGACAGTATGACACAAGACTTCCTGCCGCCGAGCCTCGTCCGGGTCCAACCGGAATATCATGTGTCTTGGCATAATTAATGTAATCCCACACAATCAGGAAATAATCGACATATCCCATTGAATAGATAACTGACAACTCGTAAGAAAGTCTCTGGAATATATCATTCGAATCCTCTGCCCTTTTTATAACAACATCTTTTCTGTCTGCAACTATTGATGCTTTTGCCTGCTCTATAATATCTTCAACGCATACATCTGCGGTCTTGTCCGGATATCTCTTCTTTAATCCCTCATAACATAAAGCATTAAGATACACCCATGAATTCTTTCCATATTCTTCAGGCACATCAAATGCTGGTAGCTTTGTAACTCCGAATTCTATCTCAACATTACATCTTTCTGCTATCTTATGAGTGTTCTCAACTGCTTCCGGTACGTATTTGAACAATTCCGCCATCTCTTCCTCTGACTTTAAATAGAACTGTCCACCCTCATATCGCATCCTGTTTTCATCAGAAAGCTTCTTGCCTGTCTGTATACACAATAATATATCATGTGCATCTACATCATCTGCATAGGTATAATGAACATCATTCGTACATACCAGTTCAATTCCGGTCTCATTATGCATACGCATAAGCTGTGGATTGACATAGTGCTGTTCTGCTATTCCGTGATCCTGTAATTCAAGAAAGAAATTTCCCTTTCCGAATATATCCTGAAGTTCAAGGGCAGCGTCTCTTGCAGTCTCATACATGCCTCTTGACAGATATCTCTGCACCTCACCTGCAAGACACGCACTCGTAGCAATAATTCCCTCGTGATATTCTCTTAAGACTTCCTTGTCTACTCTCGGCTTATAGTAAAAGCCTTCTGTAAACCCCTTTGAGACTATCTTCATAAGATTCTGATATCCGGTGTTATTCTCTGCCAGCAATACAAGGTGATTATATTTATCCTCACTCTGTCCTGCGCCTTTATCAAACCTTGACCCCGGAGCTACATACACCTCACAGCCAAGAACAGGCTTGATTCCTGCCTTCTTAGCCGCCTCGTAAAATTCAATAACACCATACATCACACCATGGTCAGTTATTGCAAGGCTGTCCATGCCAAGTTCCTTTGCCCGTTTAGTAATCTCTTTTATCTTACTGGAGCCATCCAGCAATGAATATTCAGTATGCACATGCAAATGTGTAAAACTCATAGCATCTCCTCCCTATGTAAAAAAATATAACATATTTTCGTTTATTAATCAGCAATTTTATGATATTCTATATTTAATTATTAATGTAAGGGAGTTGTATTATGTTAATATCTGCTATTCCCGTAGGCGGGCCAATTTCAATTGAAATATCCATAGATAATGTCAGCTACGAGATGCCTTCCTCTGTTGTTGCATCCAAGAATGGCTACATTCTCATAGCGCCTTTTACATCAAAAGGTGCTGTAATAGATTTTTCTTCTTATAAGGATATTTTATTTAGTCTTTATACCATAGACCCAGCAACAAAGAACCGTGTAGTCTGGAAGAATATTAACATAGAAACTATCACTTATAAATCAACCGGTTTCGCATCTGCTTACTACAAAATCTCGACCAATGTTTTTGCCAGCATTGCCTCTGAATGCGACAGAAGATTTAATCAGCGCATTTCAACCATGGCTTTGGGACATATCTCATCAGATACCACAGAAGCTGATATTCCGGTAACGTTAATTGACGTCAGTGATAAAGGACTTTCATTTTCAACCAGCAACGAACTATTATATAACTATAATAATACATATATAACATTTTCAGATCAGGCAAACGGAAAGCAGTTTAACTTTCATTTTAAATGTTTTATCATACGCAGCCAGTTGTATGGAGAACGCTACATTTATGGATGTATTATCCCAACTCCGTCCCGCGAATATCTTACATATGTTTTTCTTAAAAAAATTGAATCCAGAATCAGTTCTGCTAAAGAACAATCTGAACAGACCGCTCTTAAAGATGCTGCTGACGTTGCTTCACAATCTATTGAAAGCACTTCGTCAGGATATCATTCACACATATCTGAAAAGAATAAGCGTTGATATAAGGGGCATATCACAATGTGATATGCCCCTTTATTATTAATCATCTTCTTTTTCTTTAGCTGTATCATCAGATTCATTATCGTCTGAATGACTGCCAATATTCTTCCATATATCGCTTTCCGGCTCACCACTAACTGTCGATGAATAGCTTCCATCTTCATTAAATGTTACGCTTTCTGCCACTTTCTCTGATGTTGAGAATAATGAAGTATCAACCGGTTCAGGTATTCCCTTTGCCTCTCTGAATATCTTCATGAATTCCTTGCCTGTGATAGTCTCATGGTCATACAGATATCTTGCAAGCTGATCCATTACTTCTCTGTTCTCTCTTATAATCTGCTTAGCCTCTTCATAACATGACGCAATAAGCTTCTTTACCTCGTCATCAACCTCTGCCTCAGTTGCCTGTGCACAGTTCATAGATGCTCTTCCGCTAAGATATTCATCTTCAACTGTTGATAATGCAACAAGTCCGAATCTGTCTGACATACCATATCTTGTAATCATTGTCTTGGCAAGGTTAGTTGCTTTCTTGATATCATCATAAGCACCATTAGTAACTGAACCAAATACAACTTCTTCTGCAGCACGTCCACCAACAAGTGATATAAGGTCTGTCATAAGTTCATCCTTAGTCTCAAGATGCTTCTCTTCCTCTGGGAAGTTAAGCACATAACCAAGTGAACCATTAGTATGAGGTATAATAGTAATCTTCTGGACCGGATCAGAATTATTCTTGATAGCTCTTATAAGGGCATGTCCAATCTCATGGTAAGCAACAACCTGCTTTTCCTTCTTGCTAAGAACTCTTTCCTTCTTCTCCTTACCTGCTACAACTGTATCAAAAGCACCAAGAAGGTCCTTCTGGGTAACAACATTTCTTCCATTCTTAACTGCCGCAATAGCAGCTTCATTAATGATATTGGCAAGGTCTGAACCAACAAGACCGCTTGTTGCCATTGCAATCTCATCAAAATCAACTGTATCGTCCATAAGCACATCCTTAGAATGTACCTTAAGAGTCTCAATTCTTCCCTTCTTATCAGGTCTGTCAACGGTAATTCTTCTGTCGAGACGACCTGGTCTAAGTAAAGCCTTATCAAGTACTTCCGGTCTGTTAGTTGCTGCCAGAATGAATATTCCCTTAGATGAATCAAAACCATCCATCTCTGCAAGTAACTGGTTCAATGTCTGCTCACGCTCGTCATTGCCACCGCCATACTTGGAATCTCTGCTCTTACCAATAGCATCAATCTCATCAATAAATATAATACATGGAGCCTGCTTAGTTGCTTCCTTGAACAAATCTCTTACTCGTGATGCACCAACACCAACGAACATCTCTACAAAATCAGAACCTGCAAGTGAGAAGAACGGTACATCTGCCTCACCGGCTACAGCCTTAGCAAGAAGCGTCTTACCTGTTCCCGGAGGTCCTACTAAAAGTGCACCCTTAGGAAGCTTTGCACCAATCTTGGCATATTTCTCAGGGTAATGTAAGAAATCAACAATCTCTGTAAGTGATTCCTTAGCTTCATCCTGACCTGCAACATCCTTGAATGTAACACCTGTCTTTTTCTGGACATATACTTTGGCGTTGCTCTTTCCAACGCCCATTCCGCCCATCATTCCACCATTCTTAGCAATTCTTCTATATACAAATGCAAAGATTATATATATGAATAAAAATGGCAGTACATATGCAAGCAGAAATTCTACAATTGAAGAACTCGAATCCGGAATATATCCTTCAAACTCAATACCCTTTCTCTTAAGAAGTGGTACAAGAGTATCATCATTAACATACCCTGTATAATATGTGTATGAAACTCCTGCTATGCCAGACTGTTTCTCCTCTTCAACAGGTGTAATAAGAATTCTGTCCTGCTCTAATGCTACTTTCTTTACCTTATCTTCATCAATCATCTGCATGAACTGGTCGTAGCTTATCTCCTTGTAAGTTGCATTCCTAAACATATTGCTAAGAAGCGTAAGTCCGATAAATGTTACAACTGCCGCTATAATAATGAATATTATAAGGTTAACATTCTTTGGCTTCTTGTTATTATTGTTGTTATTATGATTATTGTTGCGGTTATCGTTATTATTATAACCATTGTCATAACCGTTGTTGTTATAATTATCCATACTCTTCTCCTGATATGATACTGTACTTATCTTAAGCATTTCCAAATAAGTCTGTTTTCATTATAAAGAAGGAAAAAATATAAATCAACCAAAATCTAAGTGTTTAATAAGATGTTTATATTTACTTTATATTCTTAGTTTTTTTCTTTAAACTATGGAAATTTGTAATACAGGGCTGTATAATATTGCATATTTTTTTGATTACACATTCAGATTGGAGGAAAAGATGGCTGTTAAATATGTATTTGTAACAGGTGGTGTTGTTTCCGGTTTAGGAAAAGGTATCACTGCCGCATCTTTAGGCAGACTGCTTAAAGCCCGTGGTTTTTCTGTAACCATGCAGAAGTTTGACCCTTATATTAATATTGATCCAGGTACTATGAACCCTATCCAGCACGGAGAAGTTTTCGTAACTGACGATGGTGCTGAGACAGACCTTGACCTTGGTCACTATGAAAGATTTATTGATGAGAGCCTTAATAAGAATTCTAATGTAACTACCGGTAAAGTATACTGGTCTGTATTACAGAAGGAACGCCGTGGAGATTTCGGTGGAGGCACAGTCCAGGTAATCCCTCATATTACTAATGAAATAAAGAGCCGTTTTTTCAGAGATTATTCAACTGATGAAACTAAGATTGCAATTATAGAAGTTGGTGGTACTGTTGGAGATATCGAGAGTCAGCCTTTCCTTGAGGCAATCAGACAGTTCCAGCATGAAGTCGGACATGAGAACGCAATTCTTATTCACGTAACACTTATTCCTTATCTTAAAGCATCTGGTGAGATGAAGACTAAGCCAACTCAGGCAAGTGTTAAGGAACTTCAGGGAATGGGAATCCGTCCGGATATTCTTGTGTGCCGTACCGAACATCCACTTGAGGCTGGTATCAAGGATAAGATAGCACTTTTCTGTAATGTACCTAAGTCTCATGTACTTCAGAACTTAGATGTTGAGATTCTTTATGATGCACCTCTTGCGATGGAAGAAGAACATCTTGCACAGGTAGCATGTGAATGTTTACACCTTGACTGTCCAGAACCAGACCTTGATGAATGGAGAGCGATGTGCAAGGCCTGGAAGAATCCTACTAAGAAGGTAACTGTTGCATTAGTCGGTAAATATATCCAGCTTCATGATGCTTATATCAGTGTTGTAGAAGCATTAAAGCATGGTGGTGTATATAATTCATGTGATGTAACTATCAAATGGATTGATTCAGAAACTGTAACTCCTGAAACTGCTGATGAGCTTCTCTCTGACGTATCTGGCATATTAGTTCCAGGTGGATTCGGTGACAGAGGTACAGAAGGAAAGATTGAAGCTATCCGTTATGCCAGAGAACATAATATTCCATTCTTAGGATTGTGTCTGGGAATGCAGCTTTCAATTGTTGAATTTGCAAGAAATGTTATAGGATATGACGACGCACACAGTGTTGAACTTAATCCTAACACAACTCACCCTGTTATACATCTTATGCCAGACCAGGAAGGCATTGATGATATCGGCGGTACATTAAGACTTGGTTCTTATCCTTGTGTACTTGATAAAACAAGCAAGGCTTATGAACTCTATGGCGAAGAGCTTATACATGAACGTCACAGACACAGATATGAAGTTAATAATGATTACAGAAAAGTTCTTACTGAGAATGGTATGATGCTTTCAGGAATATCTCCTGACGGAAGAATTGTTGAGATGATAGAATTAAAGAATCACCCATGGTTTATTGCCACACAGGCTCATCCAGAGTTAAAGTCAAGACCTAATCGTCCACATCCATTATTCAGAGGCTTCATAACAGCAGCACTTGAATATCAGAATAAAAACCATTAATTATATTATATATGCATAACAAAAAACATCACCTGACGAATCCGACTTTCGTATCAGGTGATGTTTTTTATTGCTTTTGCTTATAAAATTATTATTTATTAAGACCATTAAGAATCTTCTTAATTCTCTTAACTTCATCGTCTTCTAACTTCTGTGATTCACAAATAGAAGCAACCATATCAACAGCCTTTCCGTTGAACCAGAAATCAGCTTCTTCCTTTAAAAGCTGTCTTCTATATTCTTCTTCTGAACGAAGTGGATGAATGAAAGCTGCCTTTCCTTTACGGTATGTATCAACAAATCTCTTGTCCTTCAACTTACCTACGAAAGTAACAACTGTTGTTCTTGCGTAATCCTTACCATAATCGTCTCTTAACTGATCAATAAGTTCCTGTACAGGAATATCCTGTGGTGCTTCCCATATAAGCTTCATAATTAATGCTTCACATGGACTTAATTCATTAAAATGATTTCTGCTCATAAACCCTCCTTAGGCTTTTCCATAGATATACATATTCTATATTATACCGCCATTATTAATATTTTTCAACTGTATAATGAATAGTTGGATATATATTTCACAATTGTATTACCGATAAACTGAATCCATCAACTTCCTTTTCTACAATAGTGAAATTCTGGGGAAGTCCGCACATATATGCTTTCATTTTCCCTTTCTCTAATCTATAAACTATTTTACCTAAAATGTCAAGCACACCTTGGCCTGTAGCCTTGCCATATGCCTCTTTTAATGTCCATATTCTGAAGAATCTTTCATCACTATCGCACTCTTTAATCCATTCTGCTTCTGATACGTCAAAGAAGCGTTTTGCCAGATTCTGTCTACCTTTGCGGGCTTTTTCAATGTCAATTCCTACCGGTCTGTTGCCTATTACACACGCTACATAATTAGACGAATGTGAAATATTGAAAAAAATTTCACAATTTGATGAAAAATAAGGTTTTCCTTGCGAATTATATGCTATTTCATAATCAAAGTACTGATTATTTGCTTCAATCACAGAAATAATATCCACCTTCTCATATAGATTTTCATCTGTTTTATAATCTCTTTCTCCTGTTTTTATAGACCATTTTCCTACCGCATAATTAAGAAGTAGGCCTGCCGTCACGGTTTGCAGCTTATTTTCACGCATTTTCATCTTATCAGCCTTAGCTTTCCTGTATTCCGGAATAAGCGAATAGGCCTTTTCATATAACTTTTCATCAGTTAATGCATCTGTCGTTGTCACAAATATCATCATAATCATTCACCATCTATACACTTATTGTCTGTGCATCTGCCATATAACGCTTTGAGAACACGAATACTATATCACCTGATTTAATCAATGTCTCACCATTTCTTAACACTGCTGCAAGAATAAGTCCTCTCGGAAGACTAAGCTCGCATACCTTCTTTTCATTCCAGTTGTGGTCCTTAGTTATAATAAGCTTAATAAACTTAAGTTCCTTCTCCATAAGGTAATCTGTAGACTTCTTAATAAGGCTGTACTGCTCAACGAAACCTGCAGATAAGATACCTGTTGGAATAGCGACCATTCCGACGCCAAGAAATGTAATGATAATACTGAACATTTTTCCAAGCACTGTCACAGGATAGATATCGCCATAACCTACTGTAAGAAGTGTTGATACCGACCACCATATTCCTGAAAATGCATTCTTAAACACTTCCGGCTGTGCCTCATGCTCCAGACTGTACATGCACAGTGATGATGCTATGATAAGCATCACAATGATGAATACAGAGGATAATATCTGGTCCCTTTTTCGCCTTATTACCTCTGTTATAACATTTAACGCATCATAATATGAATTGACACGGAATATCCTTAGGATTCTTATAACCCTGAACATACGGAAAGCAACTGCTCCTGCCGGGAAGAATACAGGCAGATAATTTGGCAGGAACGATAAAAGGTCAACAATACCGCTTACTGAGAAGATGTATTTTATTCTCGCAATACCTGTACATTTATTAGGATACAGATATTCTGCCGTCCATACACGCAGTATGTATTCAATTGTAAAGCCGATAACTGTAATCCACTCTATAACATCTAACACCGGCTGGTACGGAATTGACTGTTCAAATGTATCAAATATCGCAATGAACAGGTTGATTATAATTGCAGCAGTTATCGCAATATCAAATGTACGGCTTGCAACATCGCCCGCATATCCAATCTGGATAATGTCAAATATACGTTTTTTCTTATTATTCACCGTATCCCATCCTCCTACTTAAGCATATACCACGGAAGCAGCAATGCTCTTATATATTTTGCAAATGGCACATATGCCGTTATGTTAATGAATACCGGACATAATATAAGACACGCTATAAGAAGCACCGGTATTATTGAAATCATTGCATTGGCTCTCCTTACAGGTATTGCCACAAGCCATGCAAATAAAGTAACCGCTATTACATACACAACCATATGAAGTATATCTGCTGCCCCCTTAAGTTGTCCTGCCACCACAAGTGTTAACATTGCTGATACTGCAAAAAGTACACATGATATGAATGCATACAACGGCTTTCCTGCCACACGGTACATACGAGGCAGTGTTATAAATGTTCCGGAATTCTTATCAAGATAATATTCCACGATTCCAAAAAGTCCGCCTATATATACAAGAATTATAAGTAATGCCCTTAACGGAAACTCTCCTGTCTTATCTTCAAGCTGTGTCCCATTATCCTGTACACCATCTAGCACCTTAAAATCAATTCTGAATGTGTCATCTCCGGATATGTATTCCTCGTACCCTTTTCTTATCTCTTCCTCTGCCTTTTCTGAATGCTTTTTAAATATGTCTACAGAATTAACATAATTAACTGCAACCTCAGGCGAATATGCCTTAAACATAGCAGAAAAGAATATCTCATCTGTCATTGAGCTGACAAAATCTGACCTGCATATAATAAGCTCTATAATGTCTCTGTAGCTGCCACTGTCAAGCTTATCCTTAAGCCCGGTACCAACTACATAGCCACACTCTGTGTATTTATTCATTATATCCTGCTCAAGCTTTTCCTGCGATTCTGCTTCGTAGAATTGAACTGAATAATCGCCATTTACAAGATAATCTCTTGTCATTATGGCAATCTTATCGTCATCTTCAAGCACTATTCCAACCCTTACAGGCTCTTTCTCCTTAAAAGACGCTGTATTCGTAATTATTAACGCTGCAACAGGCATTGCAATAAGCACCACGACAATCACAGGATTCTTTAACTGCCTTTTAACAAGCAGATACAGCCAGTATAACAATCTCTTCATTATCTGTCTCTCCTTATCTTAACCGCCAATGCTCCTGCTGCCTGAAATATAATTATCCACATAACATTTGTCATAATGGTACTGATATCCACAGTTCCCTTGATTATCTGACATGCAAGTGTGAATAAGCCGTTAGTCGGAAGATACATGCCAATAACCCTCACACCCGGCGCAAGAAATGCTGATGAAACAATACATCCGGATGCATACATGCACGCCATTCCAAGGATACACACCGTAATAACTGAATACACCGTGTCGTCAACTACTGAGAATATACAGTTTATAAATGAAACTGCCGCATACACAAGCACCACAATCCCCAGTATGGAAGCAATGAATTCTCCAACTGTCGAAACTGCCAGAACTCCTGATATTGCAGGCACCCCCAGCCTCATTACATTAATTATAATAAAAAGCACTTCAAATATCATTATATACACAATGCCAACTCCGGTAGTTCTTGCAATTCCGGTATCAAATGCTGATATTCCCGCACCTTTAAGGCTCTTTGCAAGCGACCTGCTCTCCCCCTTCATATTGCCGGCACATGTTATTGTGCTAAGTAAAAGCAGCATCACAATTGCTGTGCATACATAGAACTGTACTGTACTCAAGCCTTCTTTAACCGATATATCTCTTGTCTTAAAGTATATGCTTCTGTTAAGTGCATACGAAAGATATATGTCATTAAGCTTATTCTCATGTGTACCCCGCAAGCCCCTGTAATTCTTAAGCACACCATTGAACAAATCGTCAAATGTATATATCCCCGCCTCTGCAGTTGCAAGGTCAGAGCCTCCTGCCCTCACCATCTCACGGAATATCATCGAAGTATTATTAACCCCCTCTGACTGACACACAACCTCAACAGGTGTATTCTCGCCCGACATAATATCACTTATCATATTCTCTGGCACAATTATAGCCATAACATAATAATTATTTCTTAATCCATCTATAGCCTGCTGTCTGTCAGTATATTCAAATGTACAGACATTCTTAATTGTGTCTATCTCACTGACATAATTGAATGCCATCTTAATATATCGAAACTCCTTATTATTATCTGCCGAATCAGAGTTTTCTGTATCATCATAATCAGGATACACAACAGCAACCTTCATCCTCATGTCGCTGTCCTGTGCCGTTGCAATGCCTATGCATGTACTTATTGCAATAACAAGCACTGCCGTCACTATCGTACCCAGAATTATCTTCGGTATAGATAAAAATGCGGATTTAATCTGCAATTTTAATAATTCCAGTTTCCTTCTCATCTAATCCCCCAATTAAATCTATCTGTGAATAATCTCTAAAAGCTCATTACCGGTAACCGGATGGTCAAGTTCATTAAGCTTACCATTCTTTAAAAGATACATTCTGTCAGCAAACTTTAATTCACCTTCTTCGTGGCTTGTTATGATGACTGTACCTCCGCTTTTCGTGTAAGCAGACAGATAATTCATAATATCCTGTTTACACACAATATCTAATGAAGCTCCCGGCTCATCTAATATAAGTATGGGTGGATTCTTAGCCAGTGCACAGCATATGCTTAAGCGCTTCTTCATGCCTCCTGACAGCTTATCAACACGTTTGTCAAGATATTCTGACACTCCTAACACTGCAGGAACACCGCCCTGTAAGTCTGCGTCCATGTTTCTTCCTGTATCGCAGTACCAGAATTTAAGATTATCCCTTGCCGACAGCTTCTCCATAAGTGGATTCTCCTGCGGCACAAAACCAATATATTTCTGAAACATCTTCGCATCTGCAAATGCGTCAATGCCATCTATCTTAAGACTTCCTCCATCTGCCTTAAGACTTCCTGCCAGTATCTCCAGAAGAGTAGATTTGCCACAGCCGTTGGCACCGACTATGGCAATATACTCTCCGCTGGCAGCATTAAACGAAGCGCCGTTAAGCACTATCGTTTTCCTGCCATATGATTTTCTAATATTTTCCACCTCTATAAACATACATATATCTCCACATTAATTCTGGGCTGCTGTATCAAACTGGCTGTAATACAGCTTGTGATAGAATCCGTTCTTAGCCAGTAATTCTTCATGATTACCCTGCTCTATAATATGTCCGTCTTTCATAACAAGAATAACATCCGCAGACTGGATAGTTGAAAGTCTGTGGGCTACAATAAAGCTTGTTCTTCCCTCCATCAGCTTTGCAAATGCATTCTGTATCTTTATCTCTGTTCTTGTATCAATAGAAGATGTAGCCTCATCAAGAATAAGCATTGGCGGCTTTGCAAGCATAATTCTTGTTATACATAAAAGCTGCTTCTGTCCCTGTGAAAGGCTTCCACCATCCTCGCCTATAACTGTGTCGAATCCGTTAGACATTCTCTTGATGAATCCATATGAATGTGCTGCCTTGGCTGCTGCAATAATCTCTTCCTCTGTAGCATCAGGCTTACCCATTACGATATTCTCTCTTATAGTTCCTGACTTAAGCCATGTCTCCTGAAGAACCATACCAAAACCCTGTCTTAAAGACTTTCTGGTCATCTGTCTTATATCAGTTCCTGATACATCAATGCTTCCACTGTTAACATCATAGAATCTCATAAGAAGATTAATAACTGTTGTTTTACCACAGCCTGTAGGTCCTACAATCGCAATTCTCTGTCCCTTCTTGACATGAAGATTGAAGCCCTCAATAAGCTTCTTATCTGGCACATAAGAGAAGCACACATCATTAAGGTCAACTGTTCCATCAACCTCATCAACAACCTTTGCATCTTTTGTATCAGGAATCTCAGGTTCTTCTTCAATAAGTTCAAATATTCTGGCTGCGCAGGCAAGTGCGTTCTGAAGCTCAGTGACAACGCCTGATATCTCGTTAAATGGCTTAGTATACTGGTTAGCATAACTTAAGAAGCTTGATAACTGACCGACTGTTATACCGCCATTGATAGCCGAAAATGCACCAACAATCGCAACACTCGCATATACAAGACTGTTTACGAATCTTGTTGAAGGATTAGTTATAGATGAGAAGAAGATTGCCTTTAAGGAATACTTCTGAAGTCTTTCATTAATCTCATCAAATTTTCTTACCGCCTCATCTTCATATCCGTAAGCCTTAACTACCTTCTGTCCGCCAATCATTTCATCAATAAGTGCTGTCTGCTCGCCTCTTGTCTCAGACTGGAGTTTGAACATGCTGAAGGTCTTCTTGGCAATAAAGCTTGCAACTAAAAACGAAAGTGGCGTGATAACAACAACAGCAAGTGTAATCTTAGCATTGATTGTAATCATAAATATAAGTGTTCCAAGTATAGTCATGACACCTGTAAAGAACTGTGTGAATCCCATAAGCAGACCATCTGCAAACTGGTCAACGTCAGCTATTACACGGCTCACAATCTCACCATATGAATGTCCGTCAATGTACTTGAGTGGAAGCACCTGAATTTTTTCTATAGCCTCATTTCTTATATCTCTTGTTACTTCATATGTGATTCTGTTGTTACATATGTTCATAAGCCACTGTGAAAGTGCTGTAATTCCGACAAATATACCAATTCTTATAAGTATATTCACAATCTTTGCAAAATCTACATTATCCACACCGATAATGCAGTCAATTCCACGGCCTACAAGAATTGGTACATAAAGTGTAGTTGCAACAGTTACTGCTGCCATAATAAGCGATACTATTATAAAAAAGCTGTGCTTCTTAATTCTTTTAAGGAGTTTTACAAATGTTGATTTATTCTTCTTCATTATGCTACACCCCCTTCTGAATCTGCTTTCTTAAACTGTGATTCATATATCTCTTTATAAACCTCACAATTTGCAAGAAGCTCGTCATGTGTTCCCATTCCTGCAACCTGTCCGTCATCTAATACGATAATGAGATCAGCATACATAAGTGATGCCGCTCTCTGTGAAACTATGAACACAGTAGGAGAATTGTTCATTCCCCTTATAGCTTTTCGAAGTGCTGCATCAGTTGCAAAATCAAGAGCTGATGCACTGTCATCAAGAATAAGCACATCCGGCTTTCTTACGATTGCTCTTGCAATAGTAAGTCTCTGTCTCTGGCCACCTGAAAGGTTCTTACCTCCCTGCTCTATAACATAATCCAGACGTCCCTGCTTAGAATCTACGAATTCCTTAGACTGTGAAATCTCAAGTGCTTCATCTATCTGCTCATCAGTAGCACCCTTCTTTCCCATCCACATATTCTCTCTTATAGTACCTTTAAAAAGTACTGCTTTCTGCATGACGATACCGACCTTATTTCTTAAAGCCTCAATATCATAATCTTTAACATTTACACCATCAACAAGTACTTCACCCTGTGTAGCGTCATACAGTCTCGGGATAAGATTAACAAGACTGGATTTACCTGAACCTGTGCCACCTATAACACCGATTGTCTGGCCTTTCATAGCCTTGAAATTAATTCCTTCAACTGAAGGTGCACCTGAACCACTGTATGTAAGTGAAACATTCTTAAATTCAACACCTGGCTGTTCTTCCTTAGCTACAGCTTCCTTAACGCTGCCATCTGCCATTCCAGATGTTACATCGAATACAGACTCAATTCTTCCTGCACATGCAAGTGCCTTAGTTATTGTAATGATAAGATTGGCAAGCTTGATAAGTTCAACTAATATCTGTGACATATAATTGTAAAGTGCAACGACCTGTCCCTGTGTAAGCGCACCGGCGTTAACTCTTACTCCACCAATCCATATAAGTGCAATTATTGATACATTTACAACAACATAAGTAAGCGGATTCATAAGTCCTGATATCTTACCAACATATTTCTGTAATCTGTTAAGGCTTTCGTTATCATTTTTGAAACGCTTAACCTCATCCTGTTCCTTATTGAATGCTCTGATAACTCTCACACCGGTAAGGTTCTCTCTTGTTATTCCAAGAATCTTATCAAGTCCTGACTGTACATTTTTGTACATAGGTCTTGTTGCAAGCATGATACCGAATACGATAAGTGCAAGTACCGGGATTGCCGCAACGAATACAAGTGCTGCCTTCACATCAATAGTAAATGCCATAATCATCGCACCAAATACAATAAATGGTGAACGAAGGAACAGTCGCAGTACCATGTTGATACCATTCTGTACCTGATTAATATCACTTGTCATTCTTGTTACAAGTGTCGATGTACCAAGTGTATCCATCTCTGTGAATGAGAATGTCTGGATATGTGCAAATAAACTGTGTCTCATTCCTGTTGCTGCACCAACTGCAGCCTTGGCACTGAAATACTGTGCTGTGATGGCACATACAAGTCCTATGATTGCAAGAAGTATAAGCATAAGACACATCTGCATAATGTATCCCTTGTCTGCATTAACAATACCCTTATCGATAACTGATGATACTACCAGCGGCACAAACAGCTCAAATATCGCCTCAAGCATCTTAAAAAGCGGTGCCAGAACACATTCCTTTTTGTAATCCTTAAGGAATCTCATAATCATTTTCATAAGAAAACTTCCTCCATTAATTCAGTGACACTAAAGCGTCCATAAGAAACTTATATGAATAACATCTCTTCATGCCAAAGTACTCTCTATAAACTTCATAATTGTAATATGAATGTTCAAACTGTCTTGAATACAAATGTGCTATATCAACGCGCATTGTAAAATCTGGCATACAGCCGGACGCCTGATTAGCTGCTGCCATAATGTCCACTGCAAGTATGCCTATAACCGCATTCTTTGCTTTAAGCAGGATATCGTAATCATTCACTGCATCAAGCATGTATCTATACACATAGTACATTGCAAGCTGCTCATATTCATGTGCAAATGCTTCACTTCCCGCATGGTAAGTTTTCATTACCGCTGCAAGCCCAGAATCATCCGTCAGCCCGTCTAGGAACCGTCTTACTCTCGCCACATGAATATTCCAGTCAGGATTGATTACCTCCATTCCTTTAAAGTCATCAAAGAAATGTCTCAATCCCTTTATCAGCCTTTTGCCATGCAGCTTCTCATCCCGGCTTTTTAGTCTGTCAAGCAGCTTCTCTCTGTAATCAGCTCCACAGAACCGCTTTGCAACACCAGCTATAAGCTCGTCCCTTTCAGCATCAAGATGCTTCTGGATACGCTTTGCATAATCAAGATAGAGCATCAGTCTCTCAAATATACTTATATCCCTGTCTGATATTATTCCAAAAGCCACTATTCTTGCCTGCCGAAGATGCATATATGTATATGCATCTATATCATTAGGCTCCAGCGTAAGACTGTTATCCTCAACCGTATCAAATGTAAGTTCATCTTTATATGAAAACATCAGCTCACCAGCCGTCTTACACGAGGGGGCTATGCCAATTTCTCTTATATTGCCATAATCGTTAATAAATCTTGGAAACTCTGCACATGTTTCACACAGCTTATCCTCTCCAAGTTCTATATATAAATCGCACAGATTATCATCATTAAGAAAAGGACATCGTCCTCCTTCTTTCAGTGTAAATGTACATTCTCCGTCCTGGGATGGTACCATTACACTCTTCAGGCGCTTTCCAAAAGCACCTTTAACTGTTTTATAATATTTGTAAGAATCCTTATCAACATCGACATCCCACCCGGCACAGCATGTATCTGTACAGGCTCCCGCAATGCATCTGAAATCCTTATAATAATGTGGTGTCATTACCTTCATTTTATTATCTCCCGCATATAAACCGGCATGTTAAGTGCATCTGTTAACTACGCAAAAATTGTCTGCCACACCTTATTAGTGCAGCAGACACATTTACATGTACATATTATTATAATTACTGTTCTTTTTCTTGTCTACAATATACTTATACACTGTGACACACGCAAGAATAATCATAAGCCCCTCTGCTGCCATGTATGTATAGAACAGATATGGCTGTCTTAACGCTGACACAAGAAGCGGTGAGCTGACTGCAAAATCATACATTCCCGTATCACCTATATATTTAGACATAACAACCGTACTCATGATTGTTATATTAGGAAAAGACATATTACCAAGCACAAGTGCCACAATCAGCACCGTATTGCGTATTAGAAAAAATGTCCTGCTCACCTTAGCTTTACTAAGACAGCTCATAACAATGCCTCCAATTATACATACAAGAAATAAAAGAAACATCATATACATCTCAGAAGCTGCAAATGCAGACACTTCTGTTGTCGCAGTCTCATATCCTGTAAGCAGTGCAAAGAACCCAAATATAGAGCGGCCACCCATAATACATGCCGCCACAACAAATAATAATAGTAAAAAATTCCTTCTGTTTAGCTTCCTGTTATCCATAATTCCTCCATTTGCATTATTATCGCAATTATGGAGACAGATTTCAATAAATATTTTCGCAAACTTCATATTTTATTGTCACCCGCCTCCACTCACCCCTCAGGCACGCACTGGTCCGCAGGGGTTGGAACGATTCGTTAGAATTGCGTTAATTTAGCAGGTGGTGCTTTTGGCTTAATGTTTGTGTCCATTCGCAGATGAACATTTCTGGCATTATGTCCGCCTGTGGCATACGCCCTCAAGGATTGCTGCACTTAGTGGGAGTAAATGCCGCTATCTACAAAGCTTATTACGGTGTGCTAAATCAAACGTGCTCCGCTTGAACGTGCTTTAGCACACCGCCCTTATGTATATAGCGGCATTAACTCCCACACAGTTCGCAATATATCGGGCGTAGGTCACAGGCGGACATAATGACGGAAGTGTACAGATGTCGAATGAACACAAACAATAGAAAAAGCCAAAAGCACCACCTGCTAAATTAGCAATTCTTAACGTGTTCCAGACCCCTGTGGACCAGTGCATGCCTGAGGGGTGGGTGGAGGCGGGTGGCTTATTAATATAAAGTTTGTGTCTATATAAACTTACTCCGCCACTTAATTGCCTCATCCCTATACGCAATTGCCGTCTCCATAAGTTCATTATACTGTGCCTTTACACTTTCTATTGTTGCCTCAAGCTGGCTTATTGTCTGTATTGCCTGTCTGTTTTCCTGCATATATGTATTAAGCTGGTTTTCGTACTCTGATATTTTCTGTTCATTCTGCATCAGCATGTCTGTATCCTGACATTTAATGAATTTCCCATCTGATGTTATTTCGTAGAAACTGTCTACATACAAAAATGCTTTTCCCTGCATTCCAAACACTTCATACATATCAACATTTTCACAATCAACAGGAATATTAAGACTGTCACCTTCTTCCAGTGGGTAGACAGCTCGCAGCGACAGTCTGTCCGTAAGCGGGTTTGTCACCATATAAAACAGCATTAACCTGTCTTTATTTACTACAAGCTGTGGACAGTGCATATCTGGGTTCTCGCTGCTTTTCACACGAAAAAGCGCTTCGTTGTTCATCACATTTTTAACAAGAATATCTCCGTTCTGGTTCTGATATGCATAATATATTGTGTCTCCCAACACTACATCTGAAAGTCCGTCCAAAAAGTCTGACACAAGCATTATCGGGCGTTCTATACCGTCTATGTACGCCGTTCTCAAAAATATATATCGTGATATGCTATAAATTATAAGCCGTCTGTCACTGCCTGCCGTGTATACATTTGCCATAAAAGGACACTCCCGTTTTTATATTATTATATGGTCACGTGAATGTAGATAGAACATATAATGTAGTAAAGAAACGAAGAAGGAAAAGATAATGGCTAAATGTAAATGCAGCAAATGTGGTTCTACCCGCATTGTAAGCAATATCGTGCAGAACATGCCTAATGGCTGCTTTGATGTATGCACGAACCCGATATGCGGTTCCCCCGATGAACTCAGTATTCTTGCCCCTCTTATCTATGATGAGATAGGTATTAATCTGTGTACCACATTCGCTGTCGGCACAGATATTTCAACGACTTATCCAACAGCTACCAACGCATCAGTCAGTGTTATAGATATAGCCTACACTTATGGTGATGAAAATGTTGAAATCACCCAGATAGCCGGAAGGCCTAACTGCTACTCTGTGAAACTTGCCAACCTTACTGTAACATTTGCAGTAACGCTTTATGATGAGTCATGCAGGGCATTAGCAACTCTTACCCCAACGGCAGTCTACCTTCCTAACTCAACTACTGCTGCAACTTATGATGAAGATACCAATCCGACATCTGTCACCCTTGAAATATTCGCTCCTTACGGAGTTTCCTACAATTCGAATAACGCAACTCCACCTGTTTATACGCCTGCACTTAACAGTATAGGTTTCTTGTCATCTGCCAATGTTGTAACCCAGGGACTCAACCTTTATGCAATACCTAAGCTTTTAGGTCTTGATACTACAGATGACGAGGTTACTGTAGGTCTCACTCTCATCTTACAGAGCCTTTACTTCTGTGGATACCGCGTAACAAGTGCCGGCAGAATCTCAACGCCTAAGGGAAGCATTGTTTCCGGTGAAGAATCTGACTGCATCAAGTTTGTTTGCGGAAACCTCTTAGACAGAGCCATCAAGCCTCTCGATTTAAGTCCACCTTCATGCGAAGGTAACTTAAAAAAAGACTGCAAGAAGCCTTGCATGAATGACTGCACCGACACTCTTAATACTAACAGCACAGCCTGCCAGAACTCTTGTAATAATGGCAATAACAGCCAGACTTCCTCTGGTGCATGCACCGGACCTTGCAATGGCATATGCAGCAAGACTAACTAATAACCTCAATCTGTGGGAACAGACGCCTGCCTGGCGGCTGTTTCCATGTACATATTTTCTTCTTTTGGACTTCCTCTGTGCATTCCTCTGCTTCAACGTCCAATCCACCACGCCGCTTCGTTCCTTTTGGACTTTCTCCGTGCATTCCTCCGCTTCAACGTCCAATCCACCACGCCACTTCTTCCCTTTTGGACTTCCTCTGTGCATTCCTCTGCTTCAACATCCAATCCTAATCTGTACGCTCACATTTTCTTCCATCGCAAATATTTTAATTGCTAATTTCCCTACTATGTGTGTATAATTAATGAAATATATTATATTGAACTGTTGTATACACAGTCGCAAAGTGAATATATTTAGCTGTGGATGCTCTTCGGAGTAGCCGGCACTTGGTAAACCGCAAGCGGCTTTTGAAGAAAGCCTAATTGCGGTGAACTTAGTGTCCGTTACTAGCGACAAGAAGCGAAAGCGTGCTCCACAGCTAAATATATTCGCTTTGCAGCGTCCGTATACACCACAGTTCGCATGGAAAGGAGTTACTAATGAATTTTAAAAAGTACAGGTCGAGATTCCTTTTGGTTTTTGCGACCCTCACTCTCTTGTTCTCATCTGTTCTTCTTACTTCATGTCAGGGCAAGAAGATTAAGAACACTGTATTTTCTGTAGATGATCTTGCAGGCAAGACTATTGGTGTTCAGTTAGGAACAACTGGTGATACTCTCGTAAGTGATTACGAAACTGACGGTTCTGGCACAACAGTATCAAGATACAACAAAGGTTCTGATGCTATACAGGCTTTAAAGCAAGGTAAAGCTGATGCTGTTGTTATTGATGAACAGCCTGCTTTAGCATTTGTTAAAGCTAATCCAGACCTTACAATTCTTGAAGAAGAATTTGCAAATGAGGATTATGCCATCTGTGTTGCTAAGGGCAATTCCCTTACTGCAAAGCTCAATGAGGCTATTGAAGTACTTATGGCAGATGGAACTATCCAGAAGCTTATTGACGATTATGTTGGCGATAATGCTACATTTTCTGGTTACAAATCACCAGACGGTATAAGCCGTACTAATGGAACTCTTGTTATGGCTACAAATGCTTACTTCAAGCCATACGAGTACTATGAAGGGGGTTCTATTATTGGTATTGACGCTGATATTGCACAGGCTATTGCTGATTACCTCGGAATGAATTTAAAAATTGAGGATATGGAATTTGATTCAATTATCACTGCCGTATCTTCTGGTAAAGCTGATTTCGGTATGGCTGGTATGACAGTTACTGATGAGCGTAAGAAAAATATCGATTTCACAACTACTTATACAACTTCTAAGCAGGTTATTATTGTCCGTGACGACAATGCTTCTGCATCAGGCATGAGTTTTGCTGAGAAGTTCAAGACAGACTTCATCAAAGAAGCAAGATACACTTATCTTCTAAAGGGTCTGTTAAACACAGTAATTATTGCATTCTTTGCAGCACTTATGGGTGTTGTTATTGGTTTCCTTATTGCAGTTGTCCGTTCTAACCATGATAAGACAGGACACATGAAGATTCTTAACTTCATTTGCAACATTTATCTTACTGTAATCAGAGGAACACCAACTATGGTACAGCTGCTTATTATCTACTATGTAATATTCAGTTCTGTACATATTGACAAGCTTATTGTTGCGATACTTGCATTTGGTATCAACTCAGGTGCTTATGTTGCCGAAATATTCCGTTCAGGTATTATGTCTATTGATAACGGACAGTTTGAAGCAGCACGAAGCCTTGGTCTTTCTTATAAAACAACTATGATAAGCGTTATTCTTCCACAGGCATTCAAGAATGTTCTCCCAGCACTTGCTAATGAGTTCATTGTTCTGTTAAAGGAAACATCTATCAGCGGTTATATCGGTCTTAACGACCTTACAAGAGGCGGCGATATTATCCGAAGCATAACTTATGATCCAATGCTTCCACTTATTGGTGTTGCCATCATCTACCTTGTAATGGTTATGGGACTTTCACAGCTTGTTAAGAAACTTGAGAGGAGGTTAAGAAACAATGAGCGATAATACTAACGAAATCATACTTGAAGTTAAGGATTTGAAGAAATCTTTTGGCGATCATGTTGTATTAGAATCAATCAATACAACAGTCCGCAAAGGAGAGGTTATTGCAATTATCGGACCATCTGGCTGCGGTAAATCAACATTTTTGCGTTCACTTAACCTTCTTGAAACTCCTACAAAAGGTCATGTATTATTCCATGAGCAGGATCTTACAGATAAGAGTGTAAATGTGGATGAATTAAGAGAGAAGATTGGAATGGTGTTCCAGCATTTTAACCTTTTTCCTAATATGACTATAAGAAGAAACATAACTCTTGCTCCTACTAAGCTGGGACTTATGAGTAAGGAAGAAGCTGATAAGAAAGCTGATGAGCTTCTTGCAAGAGTGGGACTTTCTGACAAAGCCGATGCTTATCCTAACCAGTTAAGTGGTGGTCAGAAGCAGCGAGTTGCTATTGCAAGAGCACTCGCAATGAATCCTGAGATAATGCTTTTCGACGAGCCGACATCCGCACTTGATCCTGAAATGGTTGGTGAGGTTCTCGCAATCATGAAGGAACTTGCTGCATCAGGAATGACAATGATTGTCGTAACTCATGAGATGGGATTTGCAAAAGAAGTTGCCAACAGATGCATGTTCTTCTATGATGGAGTCATCAATGAAGAGGGGGCTCCGGAAGAATTCTTTGGCAATCCTAAGAGTGAGCGATTGAAGGATTTCTTGTCGAAGGTGCTTTAATTAGTACAGTGAGGGAGTCGCTTGGGTGTATGTTTATATTGCATGCTCTCATGGATTCCTCGCCTAGTGAAAGTAAATAACGCCATCTGCAAAGTCTATTACTATGCATGAAATCAAACGCGCTTCGCTTGAACGAGATTTCATGCACAGACCTTCTGCAGATGGCGTTATTAACATTCACACGACTCGTCATAAATCGAGCACACAACTTAAACATACACCAAAGCGACACCACCCCGCACTCAGAATGCAATGCCGCAGGCGAGCATTCGTCTGGAGGCTGACTACTTGGTGAAGAAGAAGTCAGCCGTACAGTGTACTGTTGGAGGGTGTGAGATGTCCTTAGGTGTATGCCCGAATATTCTTATGTCGTGTGAAAGTTAATGCCGCAATCTGCTAAAGGTTGGGACTTGTAATCTCGTTCAAGCGAAGCGCGTTTGATTACAAGTCCCATTATAAACTTAGCAGGTTGCGGCATTTAGTTTCACTAGACATAAGTATCCTGAGGGCAGATGCCTAAGGACATCTCACACACACCACAGCACACTGTACGGTGTCCGGCCTATCAAGCCTCCTTCGAGTAGTCAACCTTCAAAAGACACAGCCCCTTCGCCGGCGCAGTTGCACCTGCAAGACTTCTGTTTCGTGCCTCTAAAAGTTCATACATACTCTCTGGTGTTCTCTTTCCCTGTCCAACTTCAAGAAGTGTACCACTTAATATTCTTACCATATACTGTAGGAATCCACTTCCATGATATGTAAGATTAAGGAACGAGCCCTTTAAAGAAACATCTATTGAATATATCTCACGGACTGTCGATTTCTTCATCTTGGGATTACCACAAAATGATGCAAAATCATGTTCTCCAGTAAGTATGTCTGCTGCCCTCTTCATGGCTTCAACATCCAGCTTACCCTCAATTATGTTGACATATTTTCTGTTAAATACAGGCTTCTTATCCCCAACATAACATGTATAGCAATAAGTTTTCCCCTGCGCATTGTAACGGCTGTGGAATCTGTCAGATGCAACACGGACCTCCTGCACACAGATATCTTCTGGAAGATATCTGTTCATATAATCGCATATCTCATCTTCCTTCATCTTAGTTTCCATATGTACATTGGCAACCATTCCTTTTGCATGCACTCCGGCATCTGTTCTTCCTGCACCTATAACCTCAACATCAGTTCCTGTCATGGCAGAAAGCACTGATTCTAACTTGCCCTGAATTGTCATATCTGTAGTTGGCTGATGTTCCCAACCATAATACCTTGTACCATCATAAGTTATTATCATCTTATAATTCTTCATTCATATCTCCCATTCATTCTTCTGATTTGAACCCACATAATTTCATACAATTAACATCTGTAATCTCATCTCGCAAAATACTGTCCATAAACACTTTTATATCATCTTGCCAGATTCTGCTTCATTCCATCAAGGAAATCATATATCTCATCCATAAATACCTTACCATAACGCTCATATTTATTTTCGCCGACACCGCTTACTGACAACATTTCTTCTTCACTGAATGGTACTTTAATACACATGTCTATAAGCGTCCTGTCTGAAAATATTACATATGGCGGAACGCCTACTGAAACAGCTATCTGTTTTCTTAACTCACGCAGTCTGTTAAACAACATAACACCTCTGTCATTAAGTGCATCCTCCGGCTTCTTTGACTTGGGCGTTGCATATGCTGACTTTGCAGCAGCGGCAGAACGCTTCATTCTGTCTGCCACCATTGCAGCATTCCTTGATACAGGTGCACTGAAACGGTTTCCCGGATACATATAAGCCTCATCTGCTTCCCGTTCTGCCTCATCAATAACGCAGTTAGAACAGTTATGGCAGTTGTATCTTCCACCCTCTGGATTGTCTGGTCTTTCTCCAAAATATTTAAGTATATACTCTCTTAAACAGCCTGTTGTCTTGCAGTAATCGACCATTGCATTAAGCCTTCTTTTATCAAGAATCATAAGACGTGCCTGTTCTTCTGCATCCATATCAGGATTAGGCTCTCTATGTTCTATGAAAAACTTATTTATCATAATATCCTGCGGAGAATACAGCAATACGCATTCTGAATCCTCTCCATCTCTTCCGGCACGTCCTGCCTCCTGATAATAATTCTCTATGCACTGTGGCATATTATAATGAATTACGAATCTTACATTGGACTTGTCTATTCCCATTCCAAATGCGTTGGTTGCCACAACAACAGGCTTGATATCATATATAAATGAATCCTGATTCTCTTTTCTCTCTTCTGCCGAAAGCCCAGCGTGATACTTAGTTACAGATAGTCCGTTGGCATTAAGCATGTCATAGACTTTCTCAACATTTTTCCTTGTAGCACAATATATAATTCCGCTGTCCTGTCTGTGACTTACAAGATAATCAAGTATATAAGAATCCTTGTCCTTGATATGCTTTACCTTGAATGTCAGATTACTTCTGTCAAATCCAGTAGTGAGTATAACCGGTCTTTCAAGAGAAAGAATCTGCAGAATATCGTCCCTTACCTTACTTGTTGCTGTAGCTGTAAATGCGCTTATTATCGGGCGTCTTGCCAGCTTCTTCACAAATGACAATATATTCAGGTAGCTTGGTCTGAAATCCTGTCCCCACTGTGATATACAGTGTGCCTCGTCCACGGTAATCATTGATATCTCTACATGTGTGGCAAAATCAAGAAAGCCCCAGGTTTCCAGCCTTTCAGGTGCAACATATATAATTTTATACCGTCCCTGCTTTGCAAATGCGAGTGCCTTAGTTATCTGATTATCTGTCAGTGAACTGTTAATATAAGCTGCATGTACACCAGCCTGATTAAGTGCCCCAACCTGATCCTTCATAAGCGATATAAGCGGCGACACAACAAGAGTAATGCCGGACATTAACAATGCCGGCACCTGATAACATAATGATTTTCCCGCACCTGTAGGCATAATTCCTAACACATCCTGCCCTGCAAGAATAGCATCAACTAACTTTTCCTGACCCGGACGAAATGAATCATACCCAAAATAATGCTTTAAAATTCCGTATTTATCCATATATTACTCTCTTTTCAATCTTCTCTTACTCTCATACATTCTCTTATCTGCTCTGCTTCTTGTATCTTCAAAGTTCTTATCTGTCTTTATATCATATTCAGCATAACCACATGCAATCTGCACATTAAGGTCTTTGATTCCAAGTTCTTCTTCAGTATACTTTTCAAGTTCCCTTAGCTGCTTTACATGTCTTCCAATATCAAAGCTTTTTTGCTTCTGATTAATTACAGTACAGAATTCATCCCCACCTATACGATAACATTTACCATGTCTGCCAAATATCTCTTTAATAATTCTGGCTGATGCCTGTATATAGGCATCTCCTGCTGCATGCCCCAGATTATCATTACACCACTTAAGGTTATTAAGGTCAAATGTCACTATAGAATACCCTTCATAATCAGAAGTTTCCTGTTCCCACTCCTCAAATGCAGAGCGATTATAAACCCCTGTCATAGTATCAGTTACAGCCATCTCTTTGTAGAAATCCACCTTCTGGCCTTCTTTAATCTTCTCAAATGCTTCTGATATGCTCTCATAACCAAGCACAATAATAAATATAAGAATACCCAGTTTTCCTATAAGATCTGTCTGCTGCATTCCCTTATAATATGCAATAAGATCAACAATCATAGAAATTCCAAGTGCAGCCGCACCTACAATATTAGCCTTTACTTTCCTGTCAAAGCCTTTAACCCATACTCTTTTAATAAGAACTGTCCAGAAATATACAAGTGACATAGCAAGCATCATATGTATAATGTACACGCTGTTCTTAAACTCCCACACACCTGTCATATGACATACAAGCAGTATTACAGCTGTTGCAGCATATATGGCGCATAAGATATTATTCAGAGCACTTTTCCCTATCTGGAAAAAATTCTTCTCTGCCTGCATAAAAGGAATAGGCATCATCATAAGCAGTATATACCCTATCAGTGAACCTATCTTCCTGTTCTCCACAAGAATTGTTGCAATATCAGTCTCATTAAGAGCCCATGCACCTATAATCATTGCAAATATACCAAAATAAAACAGTGCTTGTGTCTGTGCAATCTTCTTTCTGCAGAAAATCCATAATACAATCATAGCAAATCCAACTATTATTATAAACGAACTAAGTACTGCTGATGGCAGCGATTTCGCAATAAGCTCTTTTATAAGTTTTGTCTCGTCACCATATTCAAATGTTGTTCCTCTTATCTTATGACCAGCATATACATTAGTAAGCCTTACGATTATATCTGTTGTATATGGTGGAATGTTCACAATCGTATAATTAGTTCCAGTGGTTGTTCCATATACAGACCTATGTGCTTTTATATAATATATAAGTCTTCCACCTGCATATACTTCCACTTCCTGATGCCTGCTTACAAATGCCAGTGCATTATTATTTCCTGCACTTGCTCTAATCTTCACATGATATTCAATTGTGTCATCTCCAATATATCTTGTATCCTCTGGTTTAACTACGACACTCGTTCTTTTATCTGCCGGTGTCACCTTATCTACAGTGCTGAATATAAATCCTGAAGCCATAAAAAGCAGAAATCCTAATAAAAATATACAGTAAAAAATCCTGTTAACTAATTTAATTCTTTTCATAAAAAAAGCCTTTCAGCCGTACTATAGTGTTATCCGTAATAAATCTAACCCTATAATACAGTAGAATGGCTTTATTTTCAAATGATTTTTTGTTGTTCTGTATTTTGTACACTATTCGCAAAGTTTTAAAACTGAATAGCACTACAAGTTACTATTATATACTTTTAGCAAGTTCCGTTGGATTCTCTGAAAACTTCAAAGCTACATCCCTTGAAATAACTCTTGTCTTAACAAGATTAGCAAGCGAATAGTTCATTGTGTGCATACCTGTCTGCATATTTGACTGAAGAACGGTCTGAATCTGATTAGTCTTCTTCTCTTTAATAAGATTAGATACTGCTGTATTATTAAGCATAATCTCTGTTGCAGCAATTCGTCCTTCCTGCTCTGCACGAGGTACAAGTGTCTGTGTTACAACTCCAGTTAATACAGATGCAATCTGTATTATAAGTGCAGACTGCGCCTCAATAGGGCATGCACTGATTATACGCTCAACTGTCTGTGTAGCGCTTCTTGTATGAAGTGTTGATAATACAAGATGTCCTGTTTCAGCAGCTGTAATTGCTGCATTGATAGTCTCATAATCTCTCATCTCTCCTACAAGAATAACATCCGGGTCTTCACGAAGTGCTGAACGAAGTGCTGTCGCAAAATCAGGTACATCTCTTCCTACCTGTCTCTGATGTATCATAGATTTCTTAAACCCATATACATACTCTATAGGATCTTCTACTGTTATAATATGTCTTGACATATTGTTGTTAATATAATCAATCATAGCTGCAAGTGTTGTAGACTTACCACTTCCTGTAGGACCTGTTACAAGAATAAGACCAGACCTTTTCTCAACAAGCTTAGAAAAAAGTTTTCCTGAATGTCCCAATTCTTCAAACGACGGTATAACAGAATCCAGAAGACGGATACTTGCTGCAAGATTTCTTCTCTGATGATATATATTAATTCTTAATCGTCCACCAGACTCATCAGTAGATGCCACATCAATATCTTTTCCTGCCTGAACATTCTGTATATCTTCATCACCAAGAATTGAGAATATCATATCTTCTGTTTCTTCTATCGAAGGTGTTATATCAAGAAGCTCAAGTTCACCATATTTTCTTACTGCAACCGCTTCTCCTGCAGTAATATGCAGATCTGAACACCTGTTATCTCTTGCGTATTTAATTAATTCTTTTAATTCCATGTTCCCCTCCCATACATTTTGTTCATTAGTATGAACCACAATAAAATACTACCATAATAAAAATGCATATTCAATCACACTTTTATCCCATTTTTCTTACATATATCATTAAGGCAGCATCTTTCACAGTGTGGCGTAGTACGCGCCGTACATACCTCTCTTCCGTGGTCTACAAACCGGTGGCATAATCCACTTCCTTCTTCTGGCGGGACTATCTTCCACAATGCCATCTCAACCTTCTTAGGCTCTTTCTCGTCTTTTACAAGACCTATTCTGTTACAAAGCCTTATACAGTGTGTATCTGTAACAATTGCCGGCTTTCCGAACACATCACCCATAATAAGATTGGCACTCTTCCTTCCAACTCCAGGAAGCTTTAATAATTCTTCCATGCTGTCAGGAACTTTATCATTATACTGTTCATGAAGCATGCGCATACATGCACATATATCCCTTGCTTTGCTTTTTCCAAGACCGCAAGGTCTTATAATCTTTTCAATCTCTTCTGGAGATGCTGCAGCAAGTGATGCTATATCAGGATATTTCTCATACAGCCCCTTAACCACAACATTTACTCTTGCATCAGTGCATTGTGCCGCAAGTCTTACGCTTACAAGCAGTTTCCAGGCATCATCGTAATCAAGACTGCACTCCGAATCCGGATATTCTGCCTTTAATCTTCTTATAACCTCTAAAGCAAGTTCTTTCTTAGTCATAGATTACGCATCTTTCTTCTTATAATTAGCAATTCCGAATATTGCAAGAAGCAATACACACGCAAATATCATCCAGCCAACAAGGTAACCTGTTCCCTTTGGTTTAAATATATCATAATAACCCTTAAGGTATACAACTACTATAATAGCCGGAAGTATATAACTCATATAGAATCTTAACCATTCAGGAAGCTTAGGACCTTTTCCTTCATTAGCTTCTTTTCTGAAGCCTTCCCAGCCCCAGCCGTTCTTCTTAGTACAGAATAATACAAATATCATGCTTCCAAGAGGAAGTAGATTATATGAAACAAGGAAATCCTCCAGATCCATAATTGAACTTCCCGGACCAATAGGCTGGAAAGCTGCAAGCTTGTTAAAGCCTAATACAGCAGGAAGTGAAAGCAGTATCATGAATATAACATTACCTGCAACAACCTTTTTCCTTGAAAATCCCTTAAGGTCTATATAAAAAGCAATAATGTTCTCAAACACAGCAATTACAGTTGATAATGCTGCAAATGACATGAATACAAAGAATGCTGTTCCCCATATTCTTCCTCCCGCCATATGATTAAATATGTTAGGCAGTGTTATAAATAAAAGTGATGGACCGGCACCAGGAGCAACACCATATGCAAAGCATGCAGGAATAATTATGAATCCTGCCATAAGAGCAACAAATGTATCTAGCAGAATGATATTAACAGCCTCTCCACCTATTGTTCTGTCTTTCTTTAAGTAGCTTCCGAATATCTCCATTGCACCAATACCTACACTAAGTGTAAAGAATGCATGTGTCATGGCATCAAATATAACCGGTCCTAAACCTCTTGATTTAATAGCATCAAGATTAGGCACCATATAGAATTTAACACCTTCTGATGCATTAGGAAGTACAAGTGAATGAACTGCCAGTACCACAATAAGGATAAGAAGAAGTGCCATCATAACCTTAGTAATCTTCTCAACGCCCTTCTGTAATCCTAATACACATACACCAAACGAAAGTAAAACTGCAACAATCATCCAGATTGTCATTGTACCAGGCTGTGAAAGCATAGTTCCAAATGCTCCTGAAACCTCATCTGGCTCTAAACCTGCTAACGAACCACTTGCCTCACGCCATGCATAATAAAGCATCCATCCTGCAACCATAGTATAGAAAGCCATTAATATGTAGCTTCCTACTATCGATACCCATTTGAAATGATGCCATTTACTTCCCTTAGTCTCCAGTTCTTCAAATGCCCTTGCAGCACCTTTACCGCTTCCTCGTCCTACTGTGAACTCCGCACACATAATAGGAAATCCAAGAATTGCAAGAAATACAAGATAGATAAGCACGAATGCCGCACCACCATTTTCCCCGCATATGTATGGAAATTTCCACACATTACCAAGTCCCACCGCACAGCCAGCAGACACTAAGATAAAGCCGAGTCGCGAGCCGAATTTTTCTCTCTCTTTCAAAATAAAACCTCCATAGTTAATATATTTACATTAATTAAGATTGTATCATATATTACTATATTTTCACAGCCAATTATTTCATACTCTCACTGACTTCTGATGTAATAGTCTGACCGCCCTGTTCATTCCATTCTTTTACAAATGTATCAAAGTAAGATATATCTTCTTCTCCACTTATAATCTTTAAATATGCCTCTTTTTCTTTAGCCTTAAGTCTCCACCAATGGCTCTTCATTGTGTCTGTGGTCTTAAAATAAAGCGAATCAACTACCTTTATATTATCCTGTGCAATCAGACTGCATGCCTTAATTCTTGACATATACGCTGCCCATTGCGTACTTGTTTTGTTAGCATTCTTGATATACTCACTACACGCATCATAAAATGAACGTTCAAGAAGTTCCAGACTGTCAGGATTCTTTCTTCCTGAAATTGCAGCATCTATATTCCTGTAACATATTGAAAGTGCATTATTGTAATCAACATTTATTGATAAAGGTCTTGCCGTAGGTTCAACATTAATCTGATAGTAATTCTTGAATTCTTCTGAGTCTGTACAGTCAAATCTTACCTTATCAAACATGACACTTATCATCTTGGCTGCAATCTCAGGATGTTCATAGCCCTTTCTTACAACAACATATTTGTAACACGGGTTCTGGCTGTGATAACTCGTTGTCCCATCCGAATCCGTTGCTATTAAATATGGCTGCCAGTCTGCATCCGGATTCCTGCTTACTGCATTAGCAAGCGGATTATTCGGTGCCCACCATGGTCCAAAAAATGAGCCACACAGACCATTCTCTATTAGCTCACATATATTGGTTGATGTTCTCAGAAGAAAATCATTATCTATAACCCCCTGATTATACAGATTGTTTATATATGAAAGTGCTTCTTTTGCCTCATCTGTAACCGAACCATATACAATCTCACCATCATCGTTCATTATCCACTGCTTTGGATACGCTCCAAAGCAGGCGAATATTATATCCAGCAGAAATTCACTGCTGTAACCACATTCACCTGTCACATCTGTATCCACTGCAAGCCCCACTGTATTAGGTTTTCCGGATGCATCAACACCATTATTCCCAGGGTCTTCTGATATAAAATGCTTCACTATATTAACAACATCATCAATAGTGTGTGGCTCTGACAATCCAAGCTTATCCATCCAGTCTTTTCTTAACCACACAAGATTAGGTCCATCTGTTATATTAGTCTCCGGCAGTGCCATTATCTTTCCATCATATGTAACCATATCCTTAAGTGAATCGCCATAGCTTTCATACATTTTCCTGATTCTGTCACTTATACAATTATTGTAGCTTTCTGTAAGGTCCTCTATAAGTCCTGCTTCCACTAACTGTTCAACCTCATCCTGACTTGATACAACCATAATATCCGGAAGGCTTCCCATTGAGATTACCATTGAAACATTAGTGTCATACTGACTGTCGTTTGCTTCAAATACGTCGACATTCTGCACATTTATCACAGACTTAATATAACGTGTGTACGCATTGTCCGTATAAGTGTCATTCTCCGGCATATTGGAATTATTAACACTTGTCATCTTTCCAAGTGTATATTCTATAGTCTCCGGGTAAGCCCCGAATGGAGTTGTTCTCGCTTCTTCCATTCTCGCATTGTATTCTTCATTATCATTAGACGCAAAACCAGCCGGGCTTTTACACCCGGCTAATATAAGCATTATTCCTGTGACACCAAATGCCACACATTTTTTTAATGTTTGCTTTAATCTATTCATATATCTAACCCTTCACTGCACCTGTCATGCTTTCATTATAACATCTTTGCATTATCATAAACAAGGCTGCAATTGGAATTGATATAAGAACTGCTCCTGCTGCAAATCTTGTGTACCATACATCAACATACTCCTTTTCAAGCATCTGCCACAAGCCGATTGCAACAGTATAATACTTCGCATTTGCCCTGCAGATTACTCTTGCAAATATGAAATCTACCCAAGGTGCTATGAATGATGTAAGTATTGTATACACTATAATTGGTTTACTGAGAGGTATTGTTATCTTAGTAAATACCTGCCACTTCGTTGCTCCATCTATCATAGCAGCCTCATCTATTGTCTTAGGGATAGTATCAAAGAATCCCTTTGCAATGTAAAACTGTATTCCTGATGATGCTGAATATACAAGCACAAGCGCAACTCTTATCATTGCTCCTTCTGAAAGTCCTACTGCTTTAAGTATATAATATACGGCAACCATCGCCATAAATGCAGGGAAAAGTCCAAGTATCATTGCGATATTCATCATTGCTTTTCTCATCTTAAACTTAAGCCTTGACATACAGTAGGCTACTGACAGTACAAAAAATGTTGATATAATACATGAGAATACTGCTACTATCAGAGTATTGGTAAACATTCGTGGAAAATTAAGTATTCCTGTATCTGTAAAAAGCTTTACATAATTATCAAGTGAATACTGCTTTGGGAAGAAGGAGCTTGTATAAGCACCCTTCTGAGCCCTGAAGCTTGTGAGGAGTATCCAGAAAAGAGGACTTACCCACACTATCGCTAATATTGTAAGCACTGTATGTGCCAGTATATTTTTAATAGTCTTTTTCTTTTTCACTGGAATCCCTCCTCATCTTTATACGCTTTCGTTCTTCTGTATACAAGCAGTGAACCAATTGCTAAGAATATGAATGTCATAATACCGATAACAGCACCAAGATTATAATACTGATAATCTATTGTCATCTTGTACAGCCATGTTACCAAAAGGTCTGTCTTTCCTGCTGTTGCACCTGCCATAACCGGATCTCCCTTAGTCAGCAGGTAAACAATGTTAAAGTTGTTAATATTAGCAGTAAATGTAGTAATAAGATATGGTGCCGTTACAAATAACATATATGGCATTGTTATCTTAATAAACTTGACAAATCCATTAGCTCCATCTACATCTGCTGCCTCATACAGCTCCATAGGTATATTCTGTAATATACCTGTAACCTGCAGAATAGTATATGGAATACCTATCCACAGATTAACCACGATTACTGTGATTCTTGCCCAAGTCGCATTTGTAAAGAATGGCAGTGATTTTGTTATCCATCCTGCATTCTTTAAAACAACATTTACAATTCCATCCTGTGCCAGCATGCTTCTGACAATAAGAAGTGAAACAAACTGCGGAATTGCGATTGAAAGTATAAATATAAATCTCCAGAAAGCCTTGAATTTCGTACCTTTTCTGTTGATAAGCAGTGCAACAAGTATTCCGAATATGTAATTAAGAAATGTTGCAAATACTGCCCACACTATAGTCCAGCCAAATACTGACCAGAAGGACTGTCCTATCATGCTTCCTGAATCGAATATCTGCTTGAAATTCTCAAGTCCTACCCAGTCGAAAAGCACCAGATGGCTGTCAACCTTACTATAATTAGTGAATGCCATGCTTATCATGAAAATAAGCGGAAGTATTGTGAATATAAGCACACCTGATACTGGAAGTGTAAGCAGCAACTTATGAAGATTCTCATTAAACAGCGACTTCACGTCTTCTGCAAATGTGTTTATATGCTTTCCTTTTTCCTTTAACAGCTCCAGCTTATATGAGCTTTTTACAGCACTAGCTGCAACTATTATATAAGCTATAATAATGAATATTGTTGCTATTCCATACAGAAGTATAAGAAGTGAATTATCACCTGCAACATACTCATATATTCCAAGCTTCTCATTCCAGACCTCCTGCTGCGGTCTGCTTCCAAGACCTGGAAGCATCGCAAGGCAGTTAATTCCATTCATAATCATAAAGCATACAAAGGCTGCTTCTATAGCTATATACATAATTCCCTTTATAATCTGCTTTCCTACAAGATTACCAAGTCCTGGAATCAGAATGCTTAACTTCGTAAATATATTTCCTTTTCTAAATGATTCAGTGAACTTAACTGCCATTATGCGCCACTCCTTTCAGCATTTAATCCCCATCAATTATTTTGCGATTGATGTATTAATCTGCTTATAGAAATCCTGTGTCTTAGCTGCTGCATTATCTGCTGTTATTTCACCATTTACGATTGCCTTAGCAAAGTTCTGTGCAGGTGCCCAGTAATCATTCATGCCTGTTACTGTTGGCTGGATTACTGATGTCTTGTTAAATGTATCATTCTGTGCTGTTACAAGGGCATCCTTCTTTACTTCATCAGTTGCAAGAAGCTCTGTATTACAAGGAATAACACCTCTTAATTCATAGTGCTTCTTCTGTGCATCCTTGCTTCCAAGATACTTTGCAAGTGCAACTGCTACCTGCTGATACTTGCAGTTAGGATTAACTGCGATTGCCTTAGAACCTGCAAATGCTAACATCTGCTTGTCTTTTCCACCAATCTTTACTGTAGGAAGTGAAACTGCTCCAAAATTGTCTCCAAGAATCTCTTTAACACTCTTATAATCCCATGATCCTGAGAAGTAAGCTCCAACTGAACCATCTCTTAAGCCAGCGATACCAACACCCTGAAGGTCATTGACAAAGTTAGGATTATTTACAAGTGAAACCATTGCCTGTGTTGCCTGTGTTCCCTTATCTCCTGAGATATCAACACCTGCTGAATTATCTTTTCCGTCTTTTCCAAAATATTTACATCCATTAGCAAGGAAGAATGATGACATATACCAGCCCTCTGTAATATTGAAAGCCACCTTATTCTTCTCAAGCATCTTATCAAGGCTCTTTACATCACTGTCTGTGAATTTGCTCTTGTCATAGTACATAAACCATGTATTAGTTGTAAATGGTACTCCGTATACAGCCCCATCTACTGATACTGAATCCACAATTGCATCTGAGTTAGTTTTCTTAACATAATCTGCTGTCTCTCCACCAAGCTTTGCAATAGCGTTAGCATCAACAAGTGTCTGAAGCTGGTCGTTAGCAAAGAAGTATACATCTCCTGAATTCTCTGGATCCTGTGGAACTATCTTTCCTGCGTCCTGCTCTGAGCATACACCGTATTCAAATGTTAAATCCCAGTCAGGATGCTCTGAATTAAACTGGTCACACATTGTCTGAAGCCATTTGCCGTTCTCATCTGCCTGATCTTCTGCACAGCCCCATACCTTGATTGTAGCTGTAATTTTTTCCTCGCCTGTTGCTGTGTCATCCTTTTTAGCATTGCCACAACCTACAAAAAGTGACCCACACATTGTTGCTGCCATCACTGCAGCTGCTAATCTCTTAAACTTCATAAAAAACCCTCCTTAATAATTATCCGAGACAGCTTTGATTACTGTCCTCTTTTGATAATCTAATTATATTAAGGAGGGGTTAATATTAAAATATAAGATATTTTAGAAACATATCAGTTTTTTGTGTTGTATGGTTTTGCCGGGAATTTTATTGTTATTGTTGTTCCCTCATCAGGCATGCTCTGCACTTCCAGATGATAGCTTTCGCCGTAATAAAGTCTTATTCTGTCATTAACATTTCTTGCACCATACCCTTTTGACTGGACTGTTAAGAAGTTTTGTGCAGTTTCTTTGTCCATTCCTACACCGTTATCAGACACTGTTACACATACAAGCTTTTTACCTTCTTCATCCGTCTGCATCTTGGCCTCTACTGTTATTACACCTTTCCTGTCTGTCAGCAGATCTATACCGTGGTCTATTGCATTTTCTACCAATGGCTGGAGTATAAGGTTTAAAGATTCGCATGGCATAACTTCCTCTGATACATTTATCACCACATCAAATGAGTTGTCATGCATTATCTGCTGAATCTTAAGATACGACTGCATGTTGCTTAATTCCTGCTCAAAGCTTAGTATATTCTTTCCCTTATTAAGCGATGTACGGTAGTAGTTAGACAATGCAAGTGTTATCTCACTTATATCCTCCTGCTCGTATTCTATTGCTTTCCAATTGATAAGCGATAATGAATTGTAGAGGAAATGCGGATTAATCTGTGCCCTTAATGCCCGCATCTCTGATTCTTTCTGGCTTATACGTCCTTCATATACCTGCGTGATAAGATTCTTAATCTGTGTTGTCATGCTGTTAAAGCTATGAATAAGGTCACCTATTTCATCTTTGTCCTGTGTATTAATTACCGCATCAAAGTCTCCATTTTCAACCTTTGCCATACTGTTTTTTAATTTATTAATTCTTCTTGTAATGAAGCCTGTTGTAAATATACTCGCCGCAGCGGCACCTGCAACTGCTACCACAAATGCAACTACAATCATTGTAATCATTGAATTAGCTGACCTGAGCACAAGTTTTCTTGGTTCATAGACATATACTGTCCATCCGGTAACAGAGCTTTCCTTCTTTACTACAGAGTAACCCTCTGTATTTCCACATGTATCATTATCCCATTCTGCCCCGTCGATTAACGAAAGCAGTTTCTTACTGTTTAATCTGTATCTGGTGTTATTGTTTTCAAATGTGTCACTGCTGCATATAACTTTTCCATCAGCGTCAAGCACCACCATTCCGCAGTTCTGCTCAAGACCACCTGTAAATGAACTCATCATGCTGTCATAATCAACATCTATATACATGATTCCAAGAATCCCTAGCTGGTCAAGCGTTGACATTTTTCGTGCTGAAACAAGTGTCCTGCTGTCTTCATCAACAAACCACTGTATCTTAGTGCTTTCAGCAGCAGAATTATAAAAAGGTCTGTCTTTTATCTCTTCTATTGGAGCTATAGTTGTGTCATGTTTAATAGCTTTATCCACATATATTGTTACCCTGTTAATATCATTGTGAAAATACTTTAATGATGAAAGCATAGGGTCAAATGTAGTGACAATCTGGTTATACATCTCATATGTGCTTTTGTAATCGTATGAAAGCACTCCCGACAGCGTATCATTAAATGTTATATAATTAGACAGGTTGTCATACACCTCTATCTGCCCATCCACCGTTGCAACAGACTGCTCAATTGCCCCCTTGATGCTCTTTAAGTCCCTGTCCATAAGAATGTTTCTCATCTGACAGTATGCAAAAACAAAAAGCACAATCAGGGGAATAAGTCCGGTCACTACATATATGATGACAAGCTTGTTCTGCAATCTTATATCATTGATTTTCTGCTTAATCTTTTTCAACTCAATTCTCCCTGATCCCTGAATTTCTGAGGACTTATACCAAAATACTCCCTGAAGCTCTGTACAAAATATGAAACATTTGGATAACCCACCTGCTCACTTATATTCACAATCTTCATGTTCGTACCGGTAAGCAGTTCCTTAGCCTTCTCCATTCTGTACTGTTTAATATATTTGCTCAGATTCTGTCCTGTTTCCTTCTTAAAAAGTGAACTTAAATAGCTTGGTGCAAGATAAACCATATCCGCAAGCTGCTGTGCGCCAATCTCCTCACCATAATGGTTATGTATATAATTCTTTACGGTCTCAATCTCCCGGTGTGACGTGGCCGGCTCTTTTCCGAAACTCTTTTCCAACAAATCAATATAGTTATTCACTATATCCATAATGCATGAGAAATCCTCCGACTTATACAGTCTGTCAATCTCCCTGCCAAATTCCGCCTCATCAGCACCCGGAATATTGTCATAGAAATCTTTTAACAGATTGGAAAATACAAACTTGATGTATATATGTGAGAAGTTCGACTGCCCCCTGTATTTCTTACACAATGCATCAAAATGTATCCGTAAAAATGTGATATCCTTCATCTTGATATCCTGCTTCATCTGCTTCATAAGTGCATCATCATCAATCTGTACAAGCACAGGTGTATCTTCACTGATATTATCAGAAAAAATATATCTTCCTGTCTCATAAAACTTATTATTCATCAGTGTATCAACTGCATCCATTACCTGTGGAAGCTCATGATAATCATTGAATAAACCGGACACAGCAATATACATAAACTGCCCTGTCTTTCTGTATATATAGTCATGAATATTTGTAAACATTTCTTCAATGTTCTTATCAATATTACCATCTGCTGTGAGTGATTTATCAGAAAATATGATAACTGACTGTAATGGGTTAAGATTAAGATACTGATAATCCAGTTCCCCGGTTACCTCTTTAAATATATCTTCACCTGTATCATATTTTCCAAAGAAATCAGTATTAAATTCTATAAGTGCAAGTCTGTTGTATCCTGCCAGAAAATCCCCATTATCAAGTATTCCTGATGCATCACCGGAGTTGAGCAGCGTATACATGTAGTACTGTTTTATAAAGTTAGCCTGCCGGTTATAGTCCTCGTCCTTCTTGTGTTCCTCGTCAAGCTCTGTTATAACTCCTGTAATTGTTGAACTGAATTCTGACGGATCAACCGGCTTTAATATATAATCTTTAACGCCTAATTTAACTGCCAGCTTGGCATATTCAAACTCGTTATAGCCTGAGAATATAATTGTCTTTAAACTGATGTCGTTGTGCATCACATTCTTAATAAGCTCTATTCCGTCCATAAACGGCATCTTAACATCTGTAAGCAGTATATCTATATGTCCCATTCCTGTATTCTTGTCAGATGTCAGATATTCCAGTGCCTGCTTTCCGTTGCACGCCTCAAATACCCCAAGTTCAATTCCCATTCTCTTAAGAAGCATTCTTATTCCGCTTCTTTCAATCTTTTCATCATCCACTATAAGTATATTATACATAAATCTACCCCGAAACTTTCCTCATTCACGAACTTTCGCTCTTATAATGATTATAGCTTCCGGGGCAGTTATTATCAACTTATTTAGTTATATTAAAGATGCCATATATCTTCATTGTACTGTTGAATTGTTCTGTCTGATGAGAAAAATCCGGCATTTGCAATATTAACAAGCATTTTTTCTGCCCACGCATATCTGTCATCATAATCTGCGAGAGCCTTTTCTTTGGTTTCTATATAGCTTCGTAAGTCAAGCAATGCCATAAACCAGTCTTTTCCTACAATCTCATTATACAATCTGTTAAGACTATGTGAATCACCTGCCTGAAGCATAACATCCGATATTATAAAATCCACACATTTTTTTATAAGAGCATCTGTCTCATAAAGCTTCTTTGCGTTATAGTCACATTTTTCATAATGTGCAATAACTTCATCACTTGTTGCGCCAAATGTATATATATTATCTTTACCTACAAGCTCTGCAATCTCAACATTAGCACCATCCATTGTTCCTAATGTCACAGCACCGTTAAGCATGAATTTCATGTTGCCTGTTCCTGATGCTTCTTTAGATGCAAGCGATATCTGCTCTGATATATCACATGCAGGAATCAGCTTTTCTGCCAGTGTTACATTGTAGTTCTGGACAAGCACAACCTTAAGGTAAGGACTTACATCTTTATCGGCCTCAATAACCTTACTCAATGTAAGTATCAGATGAATTATATCCTTCGCAATTGTGTATGCAGGTGCAGCCTTTGCGCCAAAGATCACTGTAACAGGAGTCTTTGGAATGTTGCCTGCCTTGATGTCAAAATATTTATATATTATATACAGTGCATTCATCTGCTGTCTTTTATACTCATGCAGTCGCTTTATCTGTATATCGTATATTGACTGTGGATTAATCTCTATTCCCTGTGTCTGCTTAAGGTATTCTGCAAGATTTCTCTTGTTGTCTGTCTTAATCTCAAGAAGATTATCGTAAACATTTTTATCACCGGCAAACTTTAAAAGGTCTTTTAACTTTTCTGCGTCATGTCTGTATTCACTTCCGATAAGTGTCTCAATGTATTTCGCAAGTCCATTATTACAGTGGATAAGCCACCTTCTGAATGTGATTCCGTTAGTTTTGTTATTGAACTTCTCTGGATATATCCTATAGAAATTATTAAGCTCTGTATTCTCTAATATCTCAGTATGAAGCTTTGCTACTCCGTTGACGCTCATTCCATAATGAATATCGATGTGTGCCATGTGAACGAGATTATTATCGTCAATTATATACACTGATTTATCTGTGTACTTCTTGCGCACTCTTCTGTCAAGTTCTTTTATAATCGGCATAAGCTGTGGCACAACCCTGTTAAGATAGTCCACAGGCCATTTTTCAAGGGCTTCGGCAAGGATTGTGTGATTAGTATACGCACAGCTTTTTGATACAATATCAATTGCTTCATCCATTGTTATCGGACTTCCATCTATATCTCCATTTTCTGTAAGAAGTCTTATAAGCTCCGGGATTACCATTGTCGGATGCGTATCGTTAATCTGGATTACTGCAAAGTCTGGCAAATTCTTAAATGTTTTTCCGGTGTTAATACATTTGTCCCTGCACTCGTCTAATATAAGCCTTGCTCCATTGCTTACCATGAAATACTGCTGATAGATTCTAAGAAGCCTTCCCTGTTCGTCACTGTCATCAGGATAAAGAAACAGTGTAAGGTTCTTGGCAATATCTGACTTATCAAAGTCTATGCTGTCACCTTTTACGATGCTCTCATCAACTGTCTCCACATCAAACAAATGAAGCTTATTCGTTCTCTTTTCTCCGTACACATTGATATCATACATTCTTGAAACCACACTGATTTCTCCGAAATTGATAGTGTATGCCACATCTGTCGGAACAAGCCAGCTGTCCTTACCAATCCATGGATTAGGCACTTCCTTCTGCTTCCCATTCTCAAACACCTGCTTAAAAAGTCCAAGATGATAATTAAGTCCGATTCCGTCACCATTAAGACCAAGGTTAGCAATTGAATCAAGGAAGCATGCTGCAAGTCTTCCAAGTCCGCCATTACCAAGTGACGGCTCTACTTCCAGTTCTTCAATATCTGAAAGATTTTTTCCTGCCTGTGTAAGTTCTTCCTTAACTTCATCATAGATTCCTAAATTAATAAGATTATTGGATAAAAGCTTTCCTATAAGGAACTCTGCAGAAATGTAGTATACCTTTCTGCCATTGTCTTTCACTATTCTATCACGTCCCTTTTGTGCAACCAGCTTCATAAGTGCATGAAAGCACTCCTCGTTGCTGCATAAGTGCAAGTCTTTTCCATATTCTTCCAAACATATAGTGTTAAGCATATCGTTGCCCTCCATTCTTGTATTTATATTTTATTATAGGGTTGCTGGAAAAATTCTCTTGCTTTATAATGGGATAAACTTGTACTATTCTATCATATTTAAGGAGAACCTTATGAATATAACAGATTACAGACCACTGAAAGAAACCAAATCTCATTTTGATTCAGATTTTTTATATAACACTTACCCATGCTCTATCCCGCTTGATTTTGCGGAAGTTCCGCTTCACTGGCATAATGAGATGGAGCTTATATACATCAAGAAGGGACGCATGATCGTAAGCGTTGACCTTGAGTATTCTGTTGTAAATGCTGGAGATATTGTTGTTGTCATGCCTGGACATATCCATTCTATCATCCAGAACGAAAGTGATTCATGCGAATACGAAAATATTCTTTTTAATCTTGATATGCTTGTTAGCAGGCAGTGTGATTATGATACCGTAAGCTTTTTTAACGGAATTGCCGGCTTTAATGGGTATTGCCCTCCTGTTATCAGTAAAACTGCGCCACACTATTCTGATTTAATTCATTATATTGATGAAGCTGATAATATATGCAAGTATTTCCCTGACGGGTACAGGCTGAAAATCCGTGCATGTCTTTTCAATTTCTTTTTTGAGCTTAATGCACATTTTTACACGCATACGGATATGCCTGTACACTTGTCTGATGATAAGATGGATAAGCTGAAACTGGTACTTAATTATATTGAAAAGAACTTCGCGCATGCAATATCCATTGAAGAGATGGCGCAGTGGTGTCATTTCAGCCAGTCGCATTTTATGAAGTTTTTTAAGAACTGCACCGGCACATCTTTTATCACTTACTTAAACGACTACCGGCTTATTATTGCTGCAAGAATATTAAAAACCACAACCCAGCCGGTTATTATAGTGGCTTCGGATTGTGGTTTTGATAATATATCTTACTTTAATAGAAAATTCAAAGAAAAATATGGTGTTTCTCCGAGGGAATTCAGGAAATAAGGTGTTATTAATATAATCTGTTTTTTACATATTCTTCAAATCTTGGCAGTGCCATTGCTATTTTTCCATACTGTCTTGTATCTATAACGCCCTTTCGCTTTAAACGGTCACGGTACACAGAGAATAATTCTGGCTTCATGTCAAGCTTTTCACGAATATCTTTTACTGACTGATAACCGCTCTCAGATATAACGCTAAGTATTTCCTTATCTTTAGATGATAACTCTGCCCATATCTTACTGTATACATATTCATCTAAATACTGATCATACTCTGGCATAATATCTTCAAGTGTATGATCTTTTCTATTATCCCAGTAAAGATATCCAAGCACCTGAAACGCAAATGGATATCCTCTTGTAAGAAGTGTCATCTTGTCAGCCATTTCATCATTTATATCAAATATTCTCATGTAATGGCTTTTAATAGCTGTATAATTAAGCGGCTCTAATATAATCTTAGGTGCTCTGTATAAAAATGTAAGTGACTTTTCATTCTGTAAATCATATATATTCTCATACAATCCTGTCATCAAAAGATATATAGGATATTCTTCTCTTAAAAATATCTGAAATGAACTTGCAAATATTTTAATATTCTCTGAATTAATAACCTCATCAATTGTTATAAGCAACCTTTTCCCCAGACGTTTTATGTGAGAAAGCATTATCTCAATAACATTTTCAATATCAGTAACAGGAACAGCATTCTCTACTGTTACCCCCAGTCCAAATACTGAAAAGTCAAGCTTTGCTTTAACAAATACTGCATGCATTTCTGGAATTGCATATATCTTTGCTGCCAGACTCTGTAAAAGATCACGGTTAGGATTAAGCTCAACTACTATCCATTCATCTGACCGTTTTCGTATCTCTGACGTAATGTTAGTCATCATTACAGTTTTTCCTGAACCTCTTACTCCTGTAATCATATATATCTGATTAGGCGATTCTTCCGCTGTAAAATCTCCAATTATTCTCTCTGTCTGTGCAATTCTCGAAATATACTGCACTGGTTTTTTCCCAAATGATAATGTAAACGGATTATTCATGCGCAGCCTCCTATATAAGTTTATATAACCTTTTATAACTTTTTGTTTGTTTTATAACTTTATATAAGTTTTTATAACTTTTTATTTATTATATAACCTTTTATAACTTTTATCAATTGCAAAATAAAAAATCCTGCTCTCTGGCAGCCCAAACCACCTGAAAGCAGGATTAACATTTTAATTATTAACACATTACATTAAGCCTTGTGCTCTGTTGTAAGCATTACATATCTTATTAGAATTCTTGATAAGAATATGCATTGCAACAAATGGTCCAATTCCACAGATAAAAGCACCAAATATCTGCCATAAAAGAACAGTTGTACCATTCTCCTGGATTGAAAGTCCATAACGAGGTCCGTTAGCTGCAAGTCTGTTACCAAGATTATAGTACCAGAACCACGCATATATGCCACATGTTATGAATGATAACAGGATAAATGCAACAAGCCCTGATGTATTCTCTCCATCTCCATCACATGCAATATTAACATCATGTGCCATCTTGTAAATGAAATAATAGCTGTATATTCCACATGTGATAATTGAAAGAATTATGTATGAAGCAAGACCTCTGTCATCCTTTAATCTTGTACCTGAGTATGGTGGGATTGTGCCATTATTATAACCCTTGCTGTAATTCTGATTAGCATTGTAACCCTGATTATAATTCTGGTTATTGCTGTTCCCATTGAAACTCTGCTTTACTTCATCAAAAGCACTTCCTAACTCTTTCTCAACCTTATTGAATACCTGACCTGCCTGACCAGCAATATCCTGCTCTGGTGAACAATTTGCTCCACAATATGGGCAGAACTTTGTTGAATCCGGAATCTGTTTTCCACATTTTGTACAAAACATATTAATTCTCTCCCCTTCATAAATTTAGTTTCTGAATGATACGGAATAGGATATTGTTCTGAGGTTCAAAAACCACAATATCTCCGGTTCCAATAAACATTCTATACAAGTAAACTATAACAAATGCCCCTGCTATTGTAAACATAAAAATTTTATAAAATTTAATATTTATTTTAGATTTAAGAAGCATAACTATCACAACAACCGGTGGCAGGAAAAAAAGTGGATGATACATGAACGCATCATGAATATTAAAATGCAGTAAAGATATCCATGCCCTTGACATTCCACAGCCTGCACATGATATTCCTGTTATGTATTTTATAGGGCATGTAACCCCGAAGCTTTCTAGTATCACATACAGCACAACAACTGCCGCAACTGATGTTATCACTTCTATTCTTCTATGCGATTTTCTTTTATATGTATTGCCTCCGCTCATTATTCCCCCTGATAATGCTTTTTATTACATTATAATCTCTCCTGCAAGCAATGCAAGACAAGGAAGCGTAATTATACTAATCAATGTAGACAAAGTAACTGCACCAACTGCGAGCTTCTGGTCGTGACCGAACTTAATCGCAAAAAGTGTTGTAATAGCCGCACATGGGCATGCCTCAAGTATAATTGTAATAACAGCAACCATTCCACGGGCATGTATCAGATACATAACCATAGTACAGATTACCGGTATAATAAACATCCTGAGAATAACCGTAAAATACACTCTTTTATCCTTTAAGATACTCAATAACGGGAACTGTGAAATAGTAATTCCTGTTATTATCATAGACAACGGGGTATTCATGCCTCCTACAACATTAAATGTATCCTTTAAAACATCCGCAACCGGAATTCTTGCAAGGAATATGACAAGACCGACCGCAACCGATATAATTGGTGGGCATGTAACAATCTTCTTTAAAAGTTCCTTGAAACTCATACTCTCTGAAACATACACAATTCCGACAGTCCATAAAAGAATATTGAATACAGTAACATATACGCTCGCATACAGTACACCTTCTGAACCATACATTGCCTGAATAAGTGGAAATCCCATATAAGCCGCATTAGAAAATGTAGTTGCAAATCTCATAATGCCGCGCACTTCCTTTTTCATCAAAAATGTTATGCCAATCGATAAAGCCATTCCTATACATATAGTAAGTATGCTGTAAAAAAGCATTCTGCCCATATTCTTAAGAATCTCGGCATTGTATCCTGACATGTAAGAATTAATAATCATAAATGGAACAACAAAATATATAAGAAGGTTAGAAAGCATCCCCTTTCCTTCTTCGTTAACCATCTTAATCTTTCCTATAACAACTCCACACAGTATAAGTATGAATAACTCAAATACCTGCTTCGCGGTAATAAGTGCTAAATCCATAGCTCTCTTATCCTCCTTTTCATACACGCAAAAAACATGTTATATATTTCATCTTCTGAAATATATAACATGTTAATAGCAAAGTCAAGTAAAAATCTAATACTTTATCTCTGGCATAAGCTCTGCACTTATTACATTAAGCATACGTTCCATTGTCTCTAACTCTTCTTTAGAAAATCTGTCCTCAATCCTGCCCATTACAGTCTTAAGATATGTATTGCTGATATTATAATAATCTATATACTTCTGTGTTACCTCGAGATGATACTCTCTCTTGTCTTCCTCAGACTGTACTTTCTTTAAGTATCCCTTCTTAACAAGGTTATTAATCTTATACGCCGCGTTAGGAGATGATATATTTGCCATATCAGCAAACTGTGCCACAGTAGGTTTATCAAGTGCATATATTATCTCCATGCAGAAAGTTTCTACAGTTGTAAGAGATGTCTCCCTCTCCTGTAGCTTTTCAAACATTTTCTGATAAAAATGCATCTTAAACTTCGTATATACCTTACTAAAAGAATCCTGCAGCACCTTACTTTACCTCCAAAGCTTTTTTAATTGTTTATTATTATAACAATAGCTCTATTCTATTGCAAATGTAAGTTCAGCTGACACTGCAAGTTTTCCGTCAACATAAGCTTCTGCCTTTCCTACTCCCACAGGACCTTTTCTTGCTATAATCTCGCATGACAAGGAAAGCACATCCCCAGGTGTGACCTGAGCCTTAAACTTAGCATTTTTAATTCCTGCAAAAAGTGCTATATGCCCCTTATTCTTTTCTTCCGACAACAAAGCGACTGCTCCAGTCTGCGCCAGTGCCTCAATAATAAGTACTCCCGGCATTACCTTCTTCTGTGGAAAATGTCCTACAAAATGCATTTCATTGGCAGATACGCATTTAATACCACAAGCCTTCTTTCCAGGCTCACACTCCGTTATCCTGTCTACTAATAGAAATGGATATCTGTGTGGCAGAATCTGCTGTATTTCATCTGAATTAAGCTGCATGATTACACCACCTTTCTAAGCACGATGGACGCATTATGTCCACCAAAGCCAAGTGAATTAGACATAGCATAATCAACTCTTGACTCTCTTGCCTTATTTGGAACGATATCAAGATCACAGTCATCATCCGGCACCTGATAATTAATGGTTGGTGGAATTATATTATTCTTTACAGCAAGTGCCGATATAATTGCCTCAACAGCACCACTTGCACCTAACATATGTCCTGTCATCGACTTTGTTGAGCTTACCGCAAGCTTGTACGCATGTTCTCCAAATGCCATCTTTATCGCATTAGTCTCTCCCTTATCATTAAGCTTTGTACTTGTCCCATGCGCATTAATATAATCAATATTCTCTGGTTTTATTCCTGCATCCTTAACAGCCTCAGTCATTGCCTGTGCCGCCATGCTTCCGTCTTCGAGAGGGGCTGTAACGTGGTTTGCATCACATGTTGAACCATATCCTGCAATTTCACAGTATATCTTAGCGCCTCTTTTCAGTGCATGTTCATACTCTTCAAGAATAAGCACACCTGCTCCTTCTCCCATAACAAATCCGCTTCTTTCTTTATCAAACGGAATAGAAGCCCTGTTGACATCTTCTGCTTTGCTTAATGCATGCATTGATGTAAAACCACCAATTCCAAAATCAGTTATACAGCTTTCTGCACCTCCGCACACAATCACATCCTGATATCCATCCCTGATCTGTCTTAATGCATCTCCAACAGCATTGGTTCCACTGGCACATGCAGTAACAACACATGTACACATTCCATGTAGTCCGAATCTGATTGCAACATGTCCTGCCGCCATATTAGTTATCGACATTGGCACAAAATGTGGCGAAACTCTGTCATATCCTTTACTTTCGCCTCTTAAGCATTCTCTCTGTATAGTTGTAAGTCCGCCAATTCCACTTGATAATATAACACCACATCTTAATGTGTCTTCTTTGTCAAAATCTATAGCTGAATCCTTCACTGCTTCATCTGCAGCAGCAAGTGCATATATCGTGAAATCGTCCATTTTTCTTAATTCTGCTTTATCAACAATACTCTCTGCGTCAAAGCCTTTTACTTCACCAGCAAGCTTGACTGCACTGTTTTCTGTATTAAAATGTGTTATCTTACCAATACCACATTTACCAGCCTTTACAGCTTCCCACATATCATTAACATTGTTTCCGACAGGAGTAACTGCTCCCATACCTGTTATTACAACTCTTCTCATATTGCCATTCCTCCGTCTACACAAAGTACCTGTCCGGTTATGTATCGTGCTCCGTCACCCGCAAGAAATGCTACTGTTTCTGCAATATCTTCCGGCTTTCCCATCTCTTTAAAAGGTATATTCTCCACCACTTTTTCTTTAACAGCATCTGACATTGCTCCGGTCATATCAGTTTCAATCATTCCCGGTGCAACCGCATTTACAGTTATATGTCTTGACGCAAGCTCTCTTGCAAGCGACTTCGTCATACCAATAACACCTGCTTTACTTGCAGAATAATTAACCTGCCCTGCATTGCCCATAACACCAACTACAGAACTCATATTAATAATTCTTCCTGCTCTCTGTCTTAACATAAGCCTTGAAACTCCACGCATCATGTAAAATGTACCCTTTAGATTCACATCTATAACTGCATCGAAATCCTCATCCTTCATACGTCCAATAAGATTGTCCTTAGTAATTCCTGCATTATTGACAAGAATATCAATTCTTCCGCCAAGTAAATCCACAGCTTCCCTAATTAAACGCTCACATTCCTCTGAATTACTCACATCTGCCTTAATTGCATGGATTTCAATTCCATACTCTCTGCATAAATTAACTGTTTCACTGGCAGCCTCATCACCTGAACGGTAACTGAATACAATATCTGTTCCTTCACTTGCAAGCTTAACGCATATAGCCCTTCCTATTCCCCTGCTTGCACCTGTAATAAGTGATTTTCTTCTCTCAGTCATTCCCTATCCTTTCCAAATCAATGTCAGATTTGCTCAACCAAAGCTTATATGTCCGATTTATTCAATCTATAATCTGTCATAATCTCATTAATAAGTTCCTGTACGCTCATTATCCGGTCAACTCTGTCTGCATTACTTCCTGCAAAAAACAGTCCATTATCCCAGTCACCCTTAACTGCTGCTATAAGTGCCCTGCTTATGCAATATGGTATACTGTCATCCTTCTTACATGCTGTAAGACAACCATTACATTTTCTTGCCGTGAAGGTTTCTCCTGCATCAAGCCTTTCAAGCAGTGGGCTGTTAATTGCACGTGCCGGCATTCCAACAGGACTTTTAATAATACGGATGTCTTCTCTCTTTGCATTAACAACAGCCTGTTTAAATGTATCTGAAGCATCACATTCATTGGTAGCAATGAATCTTGTCGCAATCTGTACACCTGCAGCACCTTTATTTACATAATGTGCCATATCTTTGCCATCAAACACACCTCCAGCGACAAAAACCGGGATATCCGCACCGGACTCTTCTATTACAGCAAGTACATCTGACAATATTTCATCGTTAGTCTGTGTTTTTCCCTGTGTAATATCATCTGCACCAAAGCCTAAATGTCCTCCTGCCATGCTTCCTTCAATAATGAACATATCCGGATACACATCATAATGCTTCTTATAAGTTTTCATAATTATCCTGGCAGCCCTGCCACTTGAAACAATGGGTGCTGCCAGTGTATCTGTTCCCTTAGTAAACTGTGGCAGATTAAGCGGAAGTCCTGCACCTGAGATAATAATATCTGCTCCTGCTGAAACTGCGGTCTTACAGCTTTCCTCATAATGAGAAACTGCAGTCATAATATTTACAGCTACAAGTCCCTTCTTTGTACTTTCTGCTGCAATCTGCTTAGCTCTCTTAATATGGTAATCAAGTGCCCTTAGATTTGCCTTAAAGGGGCTACTCTTAAAATCCTGTTCATCATAACCTGCATTAACAGAACTGATAACTCCACATGCCCCATTTGCTGCGACTGCACCTGCAAGGGATGAAAGAGAGACTCCGACACCCATACCGCCCTGAATTACCGGAACATCAAGCACTTTGTCCTTAATCTGCATACAATTCCTTTCGCACAGCCTCATATTCTTCATATATTTGTTCAAATATTTTCTCAATTGGCTGTATCTTATCAATCTGGCCTGCAACCTGACCTGCCATCAGTGAGCCATTCATTGTGTCACCGTCAAACACTGCCTTACGAAGAGAACCTAATGTATATTTCTCAAGTTCCATCTTATCAGCACCTGCCTTCTCCTGCTTTACATACTCGCGTGACATCTCATTTTTAAGAACACGCACAGGAGTACCAGCAATTCTTCCTGTAACTATCGTGTCATTATCCTTTGCTTTAAGTATTGCCTGCTTATAATTATCATGTATAGGACACTCTGTACTTGCCAGAAGACAAGTTCCCATCTGTACACCTGCAGCACCAAGTGCAAATGCTGCTGCAAGCTGTCTGCCATCTGCAATTCCTCCGGCTGCAATAACCGGAATATTCACACTGTCAACTACCTTTGGGACAAGTGTCATAGTTGTCATCTCGCCGACATGACCACCACTTTCTGTTCCCTCTGCAACTACTGCATCAGCTCCGAAACGCTCCATTCTTATTGCAAGCGCTGCACTCGAAACAACTGGTATTATCATCATTTCGTTAGATTTCCATTTTTCCATATATTTAGCCGGACTTCCTGCTCCTGTTGTTACAATCTTTACATTTTCTTCCACAAGCAGTTCTGCCATTGCATCAGCTTCCGGATTCATAAGCATAAGATTCACACCAAATGGTTTATCCGTAAGTGTTCTGCATTTTCTTATGTTTTCACGAAGCATATCCGTGTTCATTCCACCAGCTCCAATAAGCCCCAGTCCGCCTGCATTACTAACTGCAGCTGCAAATTCTCCTGTTGCAATATTAGCCATTCCGCCCTGTATAAACGGATATTTTATTCCTAACATCTTATCTAATCTCATTATGCTGCTCCTTATTATGTCTCTATCAAAGCACTGCTCCAGCTAAGCCCCGCCCCAAAGCCCGCAAGAATCAGCTTTCTGCCTTTGTCAAAGCATCCGCTTTGTGCTAACTCATCTAGTGCTATTGGGATACTTGCCGCTGATGTATTACCGTATTCCGCTATATTTATATAGAACTTATCTTCATGTCCCGGATATTTTTTCTTTACATGATTGATAATTCTTTCATTAGCCTGATGGCACACAATATAATCTATGTCATCAAGTGTCATGTCCGATTTTTTCAATATTTCATCAATTCCCTGTTTAAGAACATCAACTGCAAAACGGAACACCGCATTTCCATTCATCTTTACATATGCATCCTGTGCACCTATACCTCTGCATACAAGTACATCAGTATCGCCTCTTGTGTAATTAATCTGTCTATACATATTGTCAGCCGCTTTTATAAGAACTGCACCTGCACCATCTCCAAAAAGCACGCATGTTGAGCGGTCTGTATAATCTAATATCTTAGACATCTGCTCGCTTCCAATAAGCAGTATGTATTTATAATCAGTGCTGTTAAACAATGCCTGTCCAACATTTAATGCATGCAGAAAACCTGTACATGCACTGCTTAAATCAAATGCAAGTACATTCTCAGCCAATCCAAGCTCCTTCTGTACAATTGCTGCAGTAGATGGAAATGCATTATCTGCAGTTGAAGTTGCAACTATAACTGCACCTATTTCTGCAATATCCACACCTGATGCCTCTACCGCTTCATATGCTGCTCTGACTGCAAGTGATGTAGTATTTTCCTGTGTACATCTGTATCTTTTCTTAATACCTGTTCTTGTTGTTATCCATTCATCATTTGTATCAACAATCCGGCTTAAGTCATCATTCGTAATTATCTCTTCTGGGAGTGCTTTCCCTGTGGACACTATCTGAATGCCTTTCACTTTATCTCTCCCCTGTCTATATTCCTGAATTTGTCATATCTTGAATTAACAAGCTCTTTTGATTTCATCCTGCCAAGAATTCCGAGTTCTTTTTCTAACATTCTTGCTATATCTGAAAAACACCTGTCTCCTTCTGCAATTACACCGTCAACGAGTCCGGCAGTAAAAAGCTCCTGTGCAGTAAGCTTCATAATTTCACTTGCCTGTGGTGCTTTCTTAGCATCCTTATATATTATTGACGCAAAACCTTCCGGAGACAGAATCGAATATACTGCATTTTCAAGCATATACACCCTGTCGGCTGCTGCCAGTGCCAATGCACCGCCACTTCCGCCTTCACCTGTGATTACAGATATAACAGGTACTGTAAGCTTAAGCATTGCTGCTATACTTCCCGCAATCGCATTACTCTGTCCGTTGCTTTCTGCTTCCATGCCTGGATATGCACCTGGCGTGTCAACAAATGTTATGACAGGTCTCCTGAATTTTTCAGCCTGTTTCATAACACGGACTGCTTTTCTATACCCTTCAGGTGACGCCATTCCGAAGTTATATCTTATATTCTCTTCTATATTCTTTCCTTTACGGTTTCCAATAACAGTTACCGTTTTTCCATTAAATGAAGCAATTCCTGCAACAAGGCTTTTATCATCTTTATAGTATCTGTCACCATGCATTTCTATAAAATCATCGAAAAGCACTTCTATGTATTTCATAATATCCGGACGGTCACTTTTTCTGGCTGCAAGGACTTTCTCATATGGTGTTAAAACATTTTCACTGCTCATGCTTCTCCTCCGGTATTCACATGCATTTTCAATATCTTTGATAAAGTCTGCTTCATATCTTTTCTGTCAACTATCATATCTATCATGCCATGTTCTAACAGAAACTCTGAGTGCTGGAAGCCTTCCGGCAGCTTCTGTCCGATAGTCTGTTCAATAACTCTTGGCCCGGCAAAGCATATAAGTGCTCCTGGTTCAGCAATTATAATGTCACCAAGACTTGCAAAGCTTGCGCTCACACCACCTGTTGTCGGATTAGTGAGATATGATATAAATAATCCACCAGCATCCTTGAACTTTTCAATTGCCGCTGTTGTCTTTGCCATCTGCATAAGCGAGAAAAGGCCTTCCTGCATTCTCGCTCCACCGCTTGCAGCAAATATTATAAGTGGCAGTTTTCTTTTCATTGCATATTCTGTGAGTCTTGTAATCTTTTCACCTACCGCAATTCCCATGCTTCCCATAAGAAATCTTTTATCCATAACTGCAACAGCTGTTTTGACTCCGCCAATTCGGCATGTTCCAGTAACTACTGCATCCTGCTGGCCTGTCTTTAATCTGTTTGCTTCAACCTTTTTCTCATATCCCGGAAAGCTGTTTGGATTGCCTGTCTTAACCTGTGCATACAATTCCCTGAAACTTTTGTCATCACTTATAAGTGCAATTCTTCTTGATGGTGTAAGGCTTCCGTCTGCCTGTTCCTCACTATCCCTTAATCTGTTGATAATACCCCACCTTTTCTTACGCTTTAAGAAAATGTCATTGATATTCATTTAACTGTAATTCCTTCCTTAAGCCACTTTTCAATTTCGGTATGATTCTTCTCCCAGAAACCTGTATTGTAATTTCCTCTTATAAAATCCTTATGATATGTAAGAAGATGCATGAACTCTCTGTTAGTCTTAACTCCTTCAATTATCAGTTCCTCAAGAGCTCTTCTTAATCGTCTTACCGCCTCAAGTCTGCTGCTTCCAGTCACTATAATCTTGGCAATCATTGAATCATAAAACGGACTCACTTCATAACCTTCAAAAAGATGGCTCTCAACTCTTACTCCATAACCATCTGGAAAATGTAAGAATTTAATAACTCCCGGTGTAGCCGCATTTATTCTGCACTCAATTGCATGTCCATTGACACATGTATCTTCCTGAGTGATATTAAGCTTCATTCCGGCAGCTATTCTTATCTGTTCTCTTATAAGGTCAATTCCTGTAACCTGCTCAGTTACCGGATGTTCAACCTGTATTCTCGTATTCATCTCTATAAAATAGTAGTCACCCTGTTCATTCACAACAAATTCAACAGTTCCTGCACTATAATATCCTGCTGCTCTGGCAGCTCTTACTGCAGTCTCTCCCATGACTGTCCGCTGATCTTTACATAATCTTGCACTCGGAGCTTCCTCTAAAAGCTTCTGATTATTACGCTGGATTGAACAGTCACGTTCTCCAAGATATATTGTATTGCCATATTTATCTGCAAGAATCTGTATCTCAATATGCCGTGGATTGATTATCAGCTTCTCTATGTACATATCATCGTTGCCAAATGCAGCTTTAGCTTCACTCTTAGCGGTTTCAAATGCATTTTCTATATCTTCTCTGCTGAATGCCTTGCGCATTCCTTTTCCACCGCCTCCAGCTGACGCTTTAATAAGTACCGGATAACCAATTCTTTCTGCAATGTGTGCTGCTTCCTCTGCTGTTGCAACCAGACCATCAGAGCCTGGTACAACCGGAACCCCGCATTCAATCATAAGCTGCCTTGCCGACTGTTTATCTCCCATGCTACTTATTATGTCTGCTGATGGTCCTATAAATATAAGATTGTTCTCCTCACATTTTCTTGCAAATGCAGCATTCTCAGACAGAAAACCATAACCAGGGTGGACTGCCTCACACCCTGTCAGTATTGCTGTTTCTATTATCGCATCCTGATTAAGATAACTTTCAGCCGCCTTTGCCGGTCCAATGCAAACTGCCTTGTCTGCTGCCATAACAGCAAGTGAATCCTTATCGGCTGTTGAATATACAATTACGGTTTCTACATCCATCTCACGGCAGCATCTGATTATCCTTAACGCTATTTCACCACGGTTTGCTATCAGTATTCTCTTAAACACTTCTGCTACCTCCGTTAATTAAGGATTACAAGCGGCTGTCCATACTCAACCATAGTGCCATTCTCTGCTGCCACTTCCTTAACCGTACCGTCACAATCTGCTGTAACTTCGTTCATCAGCTTCATTGCTTCAATTATTCCAATAACATCACCGGCATGAACGCTCTGCCCTGGTTTTACAAAAGGTTCCTCATCAGGACCTGCTGCTGTATAGAAAGTTCCAACCAATGGCGCTTTAATTTCTTTAATATGCTCATCTGACTGTGGCTGTACGTCCTGAATAGTTGTAACGGTCTGTTCCTGTTCTGTATTAATGCGAACAATATCTTTCTTTACAGGCACATCACATTTGGCTTCGTGCATTGTTTTCTTCAGTCCAAGGCATACGCCATTCATCTCCAGATTCAGTTCGCTGCATCCACTTGCATCAAACTTATCTATAATCCCATAAATATCATTAATATCCATAACAAACTGTCTTCCTTAAAATCTTTATGTTAAGCTGCATTCTTGTCAACATACTCAACAATTGCTTTAACTGATGTAAGATTAGGAAGTTCTTCTTCTGGAACAGTAATTCCATAAGCATCTTCAACTGCCATCATAAGTTCCATAGAATCAAGTGAATCAATTCCAAGATCATCCTTTAAATTCGCTTCTAATGTAATCTTATCCTCTGAGCAGTTAATAGTATCCATAATAATTTCTTTTACCTTTTCAAATGTCATTGTTTTGTTCTCCTTAAATAATTTTATCTAAATATATTTAACTAATATATTTGAGCTAATTATAAGAGCACAAATCAGGTTTGTCAATACTATTTTGATATTCAAAGTATTTATTTTGTTTCACAACTAAGTATTATTCCGCCTCGCTCAGCATAATAACTGCATAATCCTCCTGCTTTATATACACACACATCCGTAGCACCATATGCCTGCTTTATCATATCTGCTATCTTATCTGCAAGAGCTTCATTCTCAACATGACATATTCTCAGTTTTCCGCCTTCATATCCCGCATCGTCAAGTAATGCCTGGAGTTTTACAAGAAGCTTTTTATCACCTCTGCATTTACCGATTGCTTCCAATGTTCCATGACTGCTTGCTGTTCCTATTACACTTATGCCAAGAACCTCCGCAGCCGATGCTACAACCTTGCTTACACGACCATTCTGTGCAAGATTATGCAATGATTTTAATGAACAGAACAGTCTTGTTTTCTGCATATATGCATCTATCGCTCCATCTATCTCTTCAAATTTCTTTCCTTCTTCAATCATTTGCTGCAATTGTTCCAGTATAATACGCATCTGTGGACCAGTGCTTTTAGAATCTATTACCCTGACCTTAGCCTGTGGATGTTCCTCCAGATATACTGCCCTCGCTGCCATTGCAGAATTATATGTTCCTGACATTCCTGCAGTTATTGTTACAACAAATATCTCATCATCATCACCAAAAGCTTCAAGCCATGCATCTATTCCAGGGCACGCAGTATATGAACGTCCCTTATGTTTTTCAAGAATATCAAGCATTCTGTGAATATCAAGCTGCCCATCATCACAAAACTCCTCGTTATCTGTAGATATTGTAAGCGGAACTGCCTTAAAAACCATTCCCCTAAGTTCTTTTATATCGCATGCTGAATCTGCTACTAATCTCATTATTAATCCTCCTGTTTGCCGGATATACTCCGTTTCGATGTAGTTTTAAATACTATGTCATATTGTATTTTATAACTTATAGTGTTACAATATACAAAAATAGCGTTTTTGTATATTTCAGGAGTACATTATGAATATAGTTAACAAAGATTCTAAAAATACATTTACACGAATGTGCATAGGTGAAGCAATAATCAAGCTTCTTAAAGACACTGATTTTGATAAGATTCGAATTACGAGTGTGGCAAAATGTGCCGGTGTATCACGCATAACTTTTTACAAATATTATGAATCAATCCATGATGCACTATGCGACTATCTTAATATTATTATAATTGAATATCTGGAAGAATGTACCAACAACCCTGAGAACGGGAGCTTTCTGGATTATTCCCACATTCTTTTTGCACTTGAATTCTTTAACCGGTATAAGGATTATTTTCTTACTCTTTCAAGATGTGGACTTCATTCTATTCTTATTAACAGTATTAATAATTTTATGTCTGAACATTTTACAAATCCTAAGAATTACTCTGAGTACAGACTATACTGTTACTCTGGCGGATTGCTTAATACATTTTTAAAATGGGAAGAAAACGGATGTGACTGTGATGCTGGCGAGATAGCCAGAACTCTTGAAGAACTTTATAGTTAATAAGCCACTCCTTCCGGAATGGCTTAAATATTTTATAATCATTTATTAATCTGTGAATGCACTTTTCGACGTACTACAAGGAAACATATAACCTGCATAATTATCGTTGCCGTCCATGATGCCGGATATGATATGAACAGGTCATAAAGAGTTCTGTGACTTGGGAATATGACGAATATCCAGAATATTCTCATTCCTACAGTACCAATAACCGATAATATCATAGGTACTAGCGAATACCCCATTCCACGAAGCGCGCCCGGAAACAGATCCATTATTCCACATAAGAAATATGGTACTGTAGTAATTGATAATATCTCAACACCACATTTGATAACATCTTCACTGTTAGTGTATATCATAAGTACTTTATCACCAAATATATATGCACCGCAGCCAAATACAAGTGATGCTCCTACCGAAAGTATTGCACAATCTATAAGCACCTTGTCCATTCTCTTGAACTTTCTTACACCATAATTCTGACTTGTAAAACTCATGCAGGCCTGTGTTACTGAATTAATTGATGCATATAAAAAACCAAGAATATTGTTGGCTGCTGTATATCCTGCCATTGCTGTTGAACCGAATGAATTTACCGACGACTGCAGCAAAGCATTTGAGAAATTAATAACTGTACTCTGTATTCCTGCCGGAATTCCAACCTGAAATATCTGTTTAAGATAGTATCCCTTTATCTTTAGCTTTGAGAATCTCAACTGGTAACTTGCATCTGTCTTATTCAGACATCTTAATACAAGCACACACGATATAAACTGTGAAAATATTGTTGCGATTGCCACTCCTGCAACCCCTAAGTTAAACACAATAACAAGTACCATATTAAGGCATGCATTTATAATTCCCGCTGCTATAAGAAACATCAGCGGTCTCTTTGTATCACCAACTGCTCTAAGAACAGCCGCACCATAGTTATAAAGCATAAAGAATGGCATACCAAGAAAATATATTCTCATATACAGTGTTGAGAGGTTAATTACATCATCCGGTGTTCCCATAAGCTCAAGTGCCGGCTTAGCCATCAGCACGCCTATCAGCGCCATCACAACTCCGCTTATTGCTGCAAATGTTATCGCAGTATGCACTGTCTCTGACATCTCTTTATGTTTGCCTGACGCATAGAATCTGGCAGCCAGTACATTTGCTCCCAAAGAAACTCCTATGAAAAGATTAACAAACATATTAATAAGCGCTGTCGTTGAACCTACTGCTGCTAACGACTGGCTTCCTGCAAATCTTCCAACAACAATTATATCTACAGCATTAAACATTAGCTGTAATATTCCTGAAAGCATCAATGGCACTGAGAACGATATTAACTTATCCATTATTGTGCCATTGCACATATCTATTTCGTATTTATTCTTACTCATTGTAAATTTCCTTTATAAAGAATTGGACAGACTATTCCCAATATCCAAGTTCAACACCTTTTTTATAGATTCCTACGCCCTTAGAATAATATCCATACGCATTAAAATGTGTCCAGTCTGAACGGAGTTTCACAGATATATAGCCAAATGCTCCATATAACTCATCTATCTTTTCCTTTTTCAAACCACAATCATCCAGCCCGTTCTGAATCATGTAGACTCTTGTATTAAAGAAATGTTCTCCAAATGCTTCTCTTAGCGCTGCTTCCCATGCAGTGTCATCAGCTCCTACATAGTCATCTCCATCCTCCAGATATGACTGGCTGTTGTCTGCAAGAGATGTACCCGGATCATCAGTGTCTCCAACTATGATATAATTCTCACAGCCTGTATAATCAATCACCGCCTGATACTGGGAAATAAGCTCATCATAGTCATCCCATCCACCGTTACTTCCCATCTCAAGCACAAGAATATCACCCTTATGATCATATGCTGCTTTAGTTGTAACAGCAGTACCTTGTGGAATAAACATATAATCAGGCTGTTCAAGACCTGTATCATCACATATTCTGATGCTGACCATATAATCCTCTATATTATAGTCATCATCCTCCATATCTTCCCAGTAATCTTCAATATCTCGTTTCTTATCAATCTGACATAATACGCCATCTATATATACAGTATCAGGATAATCATTATATTCAATGCCATATCCGCTGAAATCATACATATAAACAGGATTTCCCTTATCATCCATAAGGCATACATCCTGATATGTATTCTTATTAAGATTAAGATTACGGTCAGTATGCATCTTAAGGCCACCAGCTCTTCTCGCTATCTCCGCTGATGTCTCCCCTGATACACCAAAATTAAATGTATTAAGACCAGTAAGCTTTCCCAAAGTATATGGTGCAGTATAATAACTTATATCAACTCTTCCTGCTTTAGTAAGTATATAAGCATCATCTGAGCCAAAGCCTTCCATCATGCTGTCGCCCCAGCAGGCAATTGATACAGTATCATTTGAATAATCCTTATCATCTTCATAAGGTTCTGTACCGATATTCTGTGAAACCTTCACAATTACATGTGTTTTATCTCCCCGTGGTTTTATGATCTTAGCCATATTAATAAGATTATCTTTAGTTTCCGGTCTGCCATTCAATACCACAGCCCCTGCGGCAATACCTCCTGCAAGCAAAACCACTGCAATCCCCCATATCGCTGCTTTCTTTAATTTCATAAACTCACCTTTTCTGCCCCTTATATATCTGGCACTTCTGTTATAACACTTATTTACCCGACCTGCAAATATAATGAAGCAATCAAAGCAAAGATTCAGTAAGGGTTCGATTCACATCACCCTGAAATAATTCACTTGAACAAAAAAATAGAGCGGGTGATGGGGTGCCAGGTGCCTGTGGCACCTGCTTGGCACCGACCGGAGCGAAGCGGAGACCGAACCCGTGGGTTCGATTCACATCACCCTGAAATAATTCACTTAGACAAAAAATAGAGCGGGTGATGGGAATCGAACCCACGTATCTAGCTTGGAAGGCTAGTGTTCTACCATTGAACTACACCCGCATAATCACTGATATCTCAGTGCTTTGTTAAGATATCATAATTATATTATAAAGTCAAGTATTTTATGCCAATATGTTCTTTCTGACATGTTTTATCAACATATATACTTGACTTTATCTGTTCTTAGGAATAAATTATGTTAGTTGCATTTTAGTTTGTAAAATATTATGGAGTAATTTCAATGACTAATAATTCTGACCACATTTTTTCTAATGTAGATATAAGGAAACTTCTTATTCCTATCATGCTGGAAAATCTCTTGGCTTCACTTATGGGAACTGTTGATACTATGATGGTAAGTAATGTCGGTGCATCTGCCGTCTCTGCTGTGTCACTTGTCGATTCCATCAATATTCTTGTAATACAGGCCTTGTCAGCACTTGCTGCCGGAGGTGCAATCCTGTGTTCCCAGTACATAGGAAGCAGCAACCCTAAAGGTGCCAACCGCGCTGCAAGACAGGTATTTCTTGTCATGACAGTGCTGTCGTTTTTCATATCAGCAATATGTCTCGTTCTTCGTGTACCAATGCTTAAGTTCATCTTTGGTTCTGTAGAAGCTGAGGTTATGGCTGATTCACAGGCGTACTTCCTGTTTACCCTGTTGTCATTTCCATTCATTGGCCTGTATGACGCTGGTGCGTCCATTATGAGAGCCCAGAAGGACAGCAAAAGCCCTATGACAATATCAATAATATCCAACTTCCTTAATATAGGTGGTAATGCGATTCTTATATTCGGACTTGGCATGGGTGTTGCAGGGGCTGCACTATCAACACTTGCATCAAGAGTTTTCTGTGCAGTTGTTGTAATTATTAAATTAAGAAACCCTTCTCAGACTATCTGCGTAAACAGATATTACACAATCCGTCCCGACTGGGATTTAATTAAGAGAGTCTTATATATTGGTATTCCTTCAGGTATTGAAAACAGCATGTTCCAGTTTGGAAAGCTGGCAATCCAGTCAACAGTTTCAACGCTTGGAACTGCGGCCATCGCTGCAAATGCTGTGACCAATATTCTTGAAAACCTTAACGGAGTTGCTGCACAGGGTGTAGGAATCGGACTTATGACTATAGTTGGCCAGTGCATTGGAGCCGGAAGAAAAGATGAAGCCATATATTATATAAAGAAGCTCAGTAAAATGGCTGAAGCTGCCATTATTATAAGCTGTCTTGTTGTATTTGCATTGTGCAGGCCGATTACCATACTCGGTGGAATGGAAGCAGAAAGTGCAAGAATGTGTTTTGAGATGACTCTTTTCATAACAATAACCAAGCCAATATCATGGGTATTGTCATTTATTCCGGCGTACGGAATGCGTGCCGCCGGAGACGTGAAATTTTCAATGATAACATCATGTGCAAGCATGTGGTTATGTCGTGTAAGCTTCACTATATTCTTATGCCGTGTATATGGTTTTGGTCCTATTGCTGTATGGATTGGAATGTTTGCCGATTGGACTGTACGCGGTATCGTGTTCACTATACGTTTCCACTCCCGCAGATGGCTTAATCATCATATAATTGACTGATCTTAACGAATTGGATTAACGATAAAAAACGCATGCCAGATTGAAAAAATCGGACATGCGTTTTATTATTTTGTTATAATTTATAATATTGTATTGTAAACCATATTATTACAATCAGCCATTATCCTAGAATCCCTTACAGTTACCCTTAAGAGTTGCTCCTGTAATATTAACTTTTCCATTAATATTAGTACAATCCTCAATAATAGCCTTGCCAAATGTTACTTTATAACCAAGTGCAGATGGTTTTCCTGTAAGTGGCCAGTGATAATTATTACCCTTATTAGAATCTGAAATACAATTCTTCATTGTTACAACACCACTCTGGTTGTTTCTATCGAAACCATTAGCATAGTTTCCCTTAGCTGTACATCCAATAAGCTTATGGTTAAGAGGATCAAGGTGAGCTGCCTTTCCTGGTGTTTTATTATCTACTCCACCCATCTTAAATCCATTACCATCACCATATATTCCATCACAGTATCCATTGTAGTTAGCCTGGCAGTTTACAAGTGTTACTGCTCCATGAGCTGCATAACAATCCCAGCCATCATCACTATTATATTCAGCTACACAGTTTTCAAAATAATTGCCTTCACCTGAATGAAGTTTTACTGCGAAACCATCAGCATTCTCACCCTTGGCATCTGCATTATGATGAGACTTGCAATTATAAAACTTGTTATAAGCTCCTCCGTTGCTTACCTGAAAACCTGCATCTTCATTATAGCAGCATGTTACATACTTCAATGTATTATTAGAACCTGAAATAAAGATTCCATTATCAGAAGCATTCTTAACTGTAATGTTAGAAAGTGTACTGCCATTACCTGATATTGTAATTCCTCTTCCTGAACTTCCGCTTGTCTGTGAGAAATCTATTGTTGCATTATTCTTTCCTGTAAGATTAACACCTGCTGGAAGTGAAACAGCTCCGGACTTAACTGTTCCATCAATAACTACTGTCTGTCCTGACTTAGCCTCCTTAAGTGCATCTGCTAAAGACATTCCACCTGCCTTAACCACATAATCACCTGATACAGATGAACCTGATGATGTACCTGATGAGCTGCTTCCTGATGAAGAACTGCCCGAACCTGATGAACTTCCTGATGAAGAACCAGATGATGAGCTGCCCTTAGAATCAACCTGAACCTTATAAATGTTGATTCCACTGTTCTCTGAATACAGATATATGTATCCCTTAGAACCTGAATATGAATATGTTCCTAAAGAAGCTGTCTTATTAGCTGCAATAGTTCCAAGCTTCTTTCCATTAGAATCAGCCACAATTAAATTACGGGTAGAACTTCCACTGCTTCTTAACACTACCTTTATTGTATCAGAACCTGACACCGGTACCTTAACTGAACGGTATGATGGAGTGCCTGTACCAGAAAGAGCCAGACAATATGTATATGCTGTGCCATCTACTGTTACAGATTCCGCCTTAACCTTCATATTCTTACTGCTTGTTGCCATAAGACCAAGTCCGTCTACTGTAGTACTTGATTTAATAGTTCCTAACTTCTTAAAATTAGAATTCTTGAAATTCCATGAATTCTGTGTTGCCGCATTAGCTGACAACACTGGTGCTGCTGTAAAACATACTAATAATACCGCAACAACAGCTGCAAAAACCCTTCTTGCCTTCTTAATCATGATTAACCTCCCAAACATTATAGATTAAATAGCAAAAGAGGCGTTATTTTGCTGGCAGTGTCCGATATCATGCAAAATAAATCGCCTCTGATGCTAAAAATACCATAATAAGGATAAAAATGAAATGGCTTAAAATTACAAAGATTTACGCAAGTGTTTGTGCATTTTGTATAGTTAGTTCTGAAATATACCGTTTTCTTAATACATTTTTACTTAAGAACTGATTTATTGTCATTAATAAATTACTCTCTATTATCTTTCAGGCTTTCAACCATATCAACCCTGTCAGCCTTTCTTCTCACTATAAGAAGTGATACTGCATAGCATGCAATCACTATTACTATAGTCAGTATTATGCTCTGTGCTGTTATTACCGGTGTGTAAAGCACCCCCTCCATTCCAGAATATATCCTGAATACCACAACCATCATAAAATACCCTGTAAGCATTCCGACTGCTATGCCAAACGGTATTATTATATGGTTTACATCAATAATCATTCTGTTAATTTCACGATTCTTAAGGCCGAGTACTTTAAGCATTGATATGTTGTGGCGGTTCTCTGAAATAAGCATATTTACAGATACATACAATGCCGCAATACATATAATCGCACCGATTACCGCAAGTGAATATATAATTGCGCCCATCTCTGTAAGAATTGTCTGCATCTGTTCCCTGATGTCATCAGATGTCACCGTCTTAGATATCTCATCACCTAAATCAAGCTTTTTCTCTGAAAGCAGTCCGTTGTATGTTCCGTCATCCCATACGAGCAGTTTTCTTGCATTGTTCTGGCTGCACACAAGCAACTTCTGGCTGTCATTCATTATAATTCCGCTTATTGTAACTTTCTTTTCTTCCATAGTAACAGGATTAACAAATGTAAATTCGTCTCCAACTTCGAGCTTGTAGGCGTATGCCATTACATTTGTAACATAATATCCATTGGAAAGGTCTGCCCTGCTGCCATCCTCAGTATCAATATTCAGATACTTCACATCTGTGTCTGCGCCTATCAGTGAAAATGATGAGCCATCATACTCGTATTTTCCTATAACAAGCTCATCTGCGCCTGCCACTTCATCTGTCTTTAGGCGGTTAAGCACATATTCGTACTTAAAACTACCCATGCTGTCTGAACCTTTGTCAATTACATTGTTAATAGAATCTATAAACATAAATGCAACCGTTATCATCAATGCCCCTAAAAATGCACCTAAAAATACAACAAAGCTTCTTCCTGAATTGGCAAGTATGCTTCTTAATGCGAACTTATTTCTTACCTTGCCCTTCTTACCGACTAATACATGTCTTGTTCTGCTGTCACCATCTGCATTGCCATTAAGCATTTCTACAGTGTCTTTCTTTAAGAGCTTAGACACTTTATGTGCTGCCTCAAGCATATAGATAGCCGTAGGAATTATTATTCCTATAACCGCTATCGAAATTGGAAGTGTGAAATGGACCGGCATTGGCTCATAATCTGCAAGGCTCATTTCGCCATATGGCTGCTGTATTATCTTGGTAATAATTGTAACAATAATGCCGCCGGCAAGTCCCGGAATCATTGCAAGCACACTATAATGCCACATAAGCTGTCTTTTTGTGTAGCCAAGTGCTGACAGTGTACCAATCATTTTCTGTTCCTGCTTTATCTTTCTGCCTATTATAATAGCTATAAGTGCAACTGTAATAAGCGGCAGTGTGAACAGAAATACAAATGCCATAATAAAAAACATCATTGCCTGATCATCAACCATTGTAATTCTCTGGTTGTTGTCTTTAGCAAGATAGCTGTCTATCTTGTACTGCTCGTTCATATCTTTTCTGAACTGTCTAACATCACTGTCGTCACTGTATACGACCTTGTACTGGCATGAATTGGCCTCAAGCGCATCGTATGCACTATCTGTCATGTATGCAAGGAAAAATGATGTGATATTCTTGTATGAATCATCAGCATTTTCAAGCATATACAGGTAATCAGGCCTTAAGAAATAACCTGTAACCTTGTATTCTTTCCCCTTAATTGTGAGCCTGTCGCCAATATTCACATGCTCACTTTCAGCATATCCCTTTGATATAACTATCTCATCATCGTTAGATATGTCATTTCCATCAATCACCTCATAAAGGTCGATTTTCTTATTGCGTTTGAAAACCCTTACTTTATATCCGTCCTCATTAATATTTACATAATGCTCTTTCTCAAATGTAACATTATATTTCTTCTCAATATTTGCAATTTCGTTATCAGGTATCTCCACATATGTTGTAAATGTGGCGTCTTCTAACTTATTATCTATAAAGAATTGATCTCCATATGATTTAATTCCTGTTCCTGCTATGTAAAAAAGATAGAACAGCAGCAGGGCAACTACGGTAAGAACTGCCGCAGCTATATAAAACGACAGATTCTCTTTAACATTTCTTAAATATCTCTTGTTAAGAGTCATAACCAGCCTCCTCATAATCACATTTTTTATAATTCAGATACTTGTTCTTTTACAGTTCAAGTTCCTCTGCGCTGCGCTTACTGTTGTTATCTGTGCAGGAAGCAACCTGACCATCTTTAATTCTTATGACCGTGTCAGCCATATCAGCTATCGCTTCATTATGTGTTATGATTATAATAGTAGTCTTAAACTGTTCGTTGACTTTCTCTATGAATTTCAGGACACTTCTTGATGACCTGGAATCAAGCGCGCCTGTAAGCTCATCGCACAGAAGAATCTTAGGATTCTTGATTAATGCTCTTGCTATCGCAACTCTCTGCTGCTGTCCGCCTGAAAGCTCCTTAGGAAAACGATTCTTGTATTTGTCAATATCAAGTGCTTTCATTACCTCTTCTATATCCATTGGCTGCTTTGCAATATCAGCGACAACCTGAATATTCTCCTGCACAGTAAGGTCTGGAATCAGATTGTAAAACTGGAATACAAATCCAACATCTTCCCTTCTGTAGTCTGTCATTTTCTTCTTGTCACTTCTGCTTATGTTCCTGCCTGAAATTGTAATTTCGCCTGAATCAAGTGAATCAAGACCTCCAATCATATTAAGAAGCGTACTCTTTCCTGAACCTGAAGGTCCGAGAATTACATATATCTTTCCTTCTCCCAAAGACAGGCTCACGCCGTCAAGTGCGTTGACAAGTGTTTCGCCATCACCATAATGTTTTCTTGCATTCTTAATATCTATAAACATATATTCCCTCCTATCATTTTCATAGTAGCAACTAGTTTCTGTTAGCTTATACTAACCATATTGTGATAATAGCACTTGTAATAGTAATTAACAAGGAGATTTCACATAAAATACGACGCGCCAGTTTCCTGACACGCCGCATTTTGGGGATAGTTTTATTATGAATACAGATATAAGCATTTATTAATATGCAGCTTCATATATTTCAAGTATCTGCTCCTCACTAAGCTGCACATAGTTGTTCTTTAGGAGTCTCTGCTGAGTCTTTATTACATCACCTGCAAATATTGCAAGGTCCGATTTCTTCACTCCGAATTCTTCAAGTGGCGCACTCTTTAACACTTTGTCCATAAGTGCATAAAGTTCTTCGAGTGCATTTTCAGGTGCTACAGAAAGACTTTCTGCGATTACAGCCTCAAGGTCATTGATTCTGCCTGTTGGCTTAATCTTTTTATACATCTTCATGACATCTTTGAACATAAGCTGGTTAGACTGTCCATGAGGTATATGATATACAGAGCCTAATGGATAAGCACAGGCATGAACTGCTGCGCAGCCTGCATAGCCGAATCCAAGTCCTGCCCAGTTAGAAGCCTTTAAGAAATCTGCTGCGTAAGTCTTCCATGCGTCTTCACCTCCGGCTTCCACGGACTTTTTCCAGCATGTAAGAATAGTCTTAAGTGCCTCTGTTGAGAAAATTCTTGAAATACTGCAGCCGTTAGGACTTAAGAAGGATTCAACACTATGAACCATCGCATCTATTGATGAAGTTGCAAATATCTTATATGGAAGTGAGTCTAACATATTAGTTATCATGACTGCACTGTCTGCAACCATTGCCGGGGCTGCGAGTCCCATCTTAACACCCTTGCTAACACGGTTAATTACTGAAATATTAGTAACCTCGCTGCCTGTTCCGCATGTTGTAGGAACAATGATAAGCGGATGAACTTTGCTAAGACTTCCTACTTTATCATAGAGGTCATCTACAGTATCATCCTTTCCTGCAACCGCAACAACCTTTGCAATATCAATAACTGTACCGCCGCCAACTGCAATTATACGGTCATAAGTCTTATCACGAAGTTTATTAAGAATTGCATCAACCATGCCGTCTGTCGGCTCACCCTTGCCGTATTTCTCACGGAAAAGTGTCTGTACTCCTGTGTTAAGCGGAGCAATATATTTATCAAATGTATGCTCACCGCATAACACAAGGTCATCAGCACCGATTCCAGCTTCTTTAGCAAACTGTTCAAATGTATCAAATTCCTGTATTTCTGTCTTTATAGAAAAGCCCTTCATCAGCTTAAGCCTCCTTCTTTAACTGCTTTGCATCGTCCTGCTCGAACTTGCGGTCAATCATGTCAATAATCATATCCGCTGTCTCGTCCCAGCCTAAGATGCTGCTGTTGATAAGCATATCTCTTGTATGCCTGTCGCCACGCTTCTTTCCTGTAATATACTCATGTCTTGCATGCTGTGCCTTATCAACAGACTCCCATTCTTCCTTAGCCTTACGCATATTCTTGATACCTTTTTCCTTCATGACCGCTGCAATCTCATCTTCCTGCGGTGCATATATGAACACATTAAGAACATCATCCCTGTTTCTTAAAATGTAGTCGCTGCTTCGTCCAACAATGACGCATGATGACCTGTTGGCAAAATCATTGATTGCCTGGAACTGTGCATCAATAACCCTGTTAGAAAGGTTTGCATATCTCACACCATATGATGTGTCAAATGCGTATCTTACGCCAATCTTTGTATCAGCCTCCTCAACAAGTCCCTTATCTACACCAATCTGTGCAACTACCTTATCAACAAGATCTCTGTTGTAATACTCGATTCCTAACCTGTCGGCAATCATCTTGGCAATCTGTGGACCGCCACTTCCATACTCACATCCGACAGTAATAACAAAATGTCTGTCCGGATACTTTGCATTTGGAAGTACTGCCTCTTCCTGTTCTTCTGCCTTTCCACCGTCCTCGACAATGAATATATCACGTCCGAACTCTGCACCGTATTTCTTCTTAGAATAGAAGTAGAAGAACGCACCAAGTGCAAGCCAGATACCAACTACAATCCATTCCTGCCATACAAGTGCGGCTGAAAATGAAGCTGGAACAATGTAGAGTAATGTCATGAAGCCTGCCATAAGTACTGCCATAACTCCAACAAATCTGCCTGCCTTAACCTTGTAAGGTCTTGCCATCTCAGGCTTCTTCTTACGAAGGATACAGAATGAAATTGAAACAAACATATAAGCAATAACACAACCAAATGAAGCTGCATCAACTAACCATACAAGCACGCCTCTTCCAAAGAAAGGTGCTACAACGCAGGCAATACCACAAAGGATAATGGCTGCTTCAGGAGTCTTATGCTTTCCTAATTTACCAAACATTTTAGGAATCATAAGAGACTCACCCATTGAGTAAAGTGCACGACTGCCACCCATCAGGAATGAGTTCCATGATGTGATGATTCCACAAAGACCACCTATAATAAGCACTTTGCCCATAAGCGGTGACCTGAACGCTATCTCAATTGCCTTGGCAGATACAAGTCCGTTCTGTGAAGACATTTCCTGTGCGATTGCACTCTGTGGCATTATGTAGCAGACTGCAAATATGATAAGGAGATACCATGCAACAGCTAAGAATATAGACAGAAGCATTATCTTACCAATTTTCTTGTATGGCACATTAATCTCCTCTGCTGCTTGTGGAATTACATCAAATCCTATAAAGAGGAATGGTGTCATGCAGGCTACCTTGAACACGCTGCCAAGAGTAGTACCTGTGCCTGATTCCCACATTTGTCCTGTAATATTAGCACCATCACCGTTGATTGCTGAACCGACTACAAGAAGAATTCCTGCAATAGCGATAATTGCTGTAAGAACTGTCTGTAATATAGCTGCTGTCTTAGCGCCTATGATATTAATAAATGTAATTAATACCGCAACGCCTACACCTAACAGAATTGTTGTCAGGTAAATATCTTTTCCTGCTATTGAATAAAGGTAAACCTGATTAAATTCAGGGAAAAGGTAAGTAATAACTGTTGGAAGTGCGGTTGCCTCAAATGCTGAGGTAGCCACATATCCTAATATAATCATCCATGTACACACGAAAGAACCTGTAGGTCCCATCGCTCTGTAACTAAATACATGCTCGCCGCCGCACTGAGGCATTGCTGATGTAAGCTCTGCGTAGGTAAGTCCTACGAAAAATACCATAACGCCACCGATAAGCATTGCTATGATTGAGCCCATAAATCCGGCAGTTGTAATCCAGTCACCTGAATTAATTACCCAGCCCCAGCCTATCATCGCGCCAAATGCGATAACAAGTATGTCCCAGGCACCCATTACCTTATCAAATTTCGATTTCTGCTCCATAATATATCCTCCCACAATTAAGTTGTGGTTAAAACCACATTTGCACTACGCTTCTAACGCTTCCTTCAAAGCCTCCTCGAAGATTTCAAGACCTCTCTCCATCTGCTCATCTGTCATTGTAAGAGGTGCTAAGAATCTTACTGTGTTGCTTGCTGTACCACAGCTTTCAAGAAGAAGTCCCTTCTGGATAGCATTCTGGATAAGGTCTGCAACAAGCTTAGTTGCCGGCTCTTTAGTCTCTCTGTCCTTAACGAACTCTATACCAACCATTGCGCCAAGTCCTCTTACATCACCGATGACATCATATTTGTCCTGAAGCTCCTTGTAACGCTTCATAACTGTCTCTCCGATGTGTCTTGCCTTAGCTGCATAATCATCACGCTTCATAACATCCATTACTGCAAGTGCTGCGGCTGCTGCAACAGGGTTACCACAGAATGTACCACCGATAGTTCCTGCTGGAGCTGCATCCATAATCTCTGCTCTTGCTGTGATTGCTGAGATTGGAAGTCCTGCACCAAGTGACTTGGCTGTTGTTATAATATCAGGTGCTGCACCTGCCTCAGCCCAATACTCAGATGCGTAATACTTTCCTGTTCTGCAGTTACCACACTGAACCTCATCAGCTATCATTAAGATTCCGTTGTCATCACATATCTTTCTTACTGCTTTAACCCACTCGATTGGCGCTGGGATAAATCCGCCCTCACCCTGGAATGGTTCAACAATCATGCAGGCGATTTCACTTGCTGGTGCGCCCTCATCAAATATTCTGTTAAGTTCATCTATGTAATACTGAATTGCCTCTGCTTCTGTGTATCCCTTAGGTGCTCTGTAAAGATATGGATAAGGTGCTCTGTAGATACCTGCTGGGAAAGGTCCCATGCCTACTGCATATACCTTCTTGGCTGTAAGTGCCATTGTAAGATTAGTTCTTCCATGGAAAGCACCTGTAAAACAGATAACTCCGTTTCTCTTTGTAAATGCTTTGGCAATCTTAATTGCATTTTCATCACACTCAGCACCTGAGTTAGCAAAATATGTTTTCTTTACATCACCCTTGCATGGCATTATTTCGTTAAGCTTTTCAGCAAGGCTTACATATCCGTCATGAACATATACATTGAAAATCGTGTGGAAATATTTCTCTGTCTGTGCCTTAACTGCTTCAATTACTTCTGGATTAGAATAACCGATATTAAGAACGCCAACGCCGCCAACCCAGTCAAGGAACTTATTGCCATCAAGGTCTTCAAACATTGCTCCGCCGCCCTGCTTGATACATATTGGATAAGCCTTTCCGCAGAGTGCCTTAGGAATTGCTGCATCTCTTCTGTCGAGAAGTGCCTTTGACTTAGGTCCTGGAACCTGCTCTGTAATAATTTCTGGAAGTGCCTTTGTTAATTCTGTAGTTGTCATAATAAAATCCTCCTTATTGATGAAACTCTCAAAAGAGAAAGGCGCCGAGAATTATCCATTCTCGACGCCTTTGTCTTTTAAAAACTTTAATTTATTTTCTTTATGGTCTGAATTATACTATTTTCTCTTTCTTTATCAATGTTTCTGATTAACTATATTAATTGTGCACCGTGCACAAATAGATACTTTCACACTGAATCTGCATTTATTTTCTGCCGCGATAGCTTCTTATCATAAATGCAAGCTTTAACTCAAGGCATGTATCCAGATTCTCAAAATCAACCCCAAGCAGTTCTCTTATCTTGTTAAGCCTGTAATTGAGCGTGTTCCTGTGAATAATCAGACTCTGCGCTGTCTCTTTTACATTGCAGTTGTGGTTAAGAAAGCTCTCCAGTGTCTCGCACAGACTGCCGTTATTAATCTCGTCAGCGTCTATCAGCTTGCCGATATTCTTCACAACATAATCATCCAGAAACCTGCTGTCCGTAACCTTCGATATAAATGTATATATTCCCTGCTCTTTATAAAAAAAGATTCGTTCCTCCGTATCCGAAACCGAAGCAACCTTAACTGCCTCTGCAGCTTCTCTTCGACTGCTCTTTACATCTTCAAGATATTCCACGCTGCTTCCAATTCCAGCCTTAAGACAAATGTGGTGTTTCCTGTCAGCATTCTCAATAATACGATTTAATACTGTCTTCAGGTCTTCATCACTTATCCTGTCTGTTGAAACAAGTGCAAGAACGCTTCCAGTCTGTGGCATTACAAGCACGCTTCCTGAATAAAATGAGAACTCCATATTGATAATACTTCTTATCTCCTGACCGGTTGATAATAAATCTTTGCTTCCACGGCGGTTCTTCCTAAATACAAATTCAACAACGCAGAAGCTTCCTGTCAGGTCAATTCCCAGAAACTGCGCCTGCTCAAGCACACTGTCACGGTTAAGATGCTCTGCATCAAGAATTGACGCAAACACCTGCTCCTCAAGATTTCTGTTGTTCTCTTCAAGTACCAGTCTTTTACACAATATCTGCGACAAATCTACAAGCGGGAATTTCTCCGGCAGTTCAAAAAGCGGAAGTCTTTCTTTATTACAATACTCAATAAGCTCAGGCAGAATCTGTCCCTCATTGATTCCAAGCGCCGCAATCCCATAATCGACCATGCTTGTAATCAGCACCATCAGCTTATTCTTATCCTCCGTCACATCAGGATTCGTCAGCACCACAAACTCGCCGCCATGAATATAATCCTCAACATGATACTCATTCTTAACACACTGCAGGCAGTCCGCAAAATATATCCACCTTATCGTGTTCTTCATGCCCGCAGCTCCCGCCTTCATATTCAGAACATTATTTAGTTGTGGAATTCTTGTCATATCTTCGCAATTCATGTTGTCACCTACCTAAGTTAGATTACTAACCATCTTAAATAATTCTCTTACATCTTTCCCATTATGTAAAATAACAATATTTTCTAATCCATTTTTTTCAATATATTTTTCTGCATCATGTGTAAAACCTGATGTAGACACAATAATTCCTCTATTTATTTTATCATTAACAATCGTACTATGAAATTCTTTAACACAGGATACTCCAATTTTCCCCCTCCTATTTTTACACTGTACATAGCTTATCGTTTTGCCCCAGATATCATTCTGTTTAATTATTATATCTTTTCCACCATCCCTAGTCATTTTGGTATGCTCAACATTATATTTTTTTCTTCTATATGCCTCTAACATCAATATTTCAAAATCAAACCCAGATATGTCATATATATCATCATAATTTTCAGAAAAATAATTATACACCTTATTAAATGCCAATTTTTTATACAATTTAAAAATCGGATTATTGTTAAATGTTCCATCACTATTAATATGCTTCTTTGAAATATCTCCTATTAATTCAATAATTCCATATATATCGTTAGTTAGCAATATAAATAGTCCAAACATGTAATTTGTCATATGAGACAAACGCTCTTCTCTTTTATAATTATATGTTTCCACACATATTCCATCATCATTTCCATATAAAATATAATCTATCTTCATATCAAACAGTTCACCTTTTATGTTAATAATTCATCTCAAAATGCTGGTAATCTTTTGCATGTTCCCAGTCGCCGCCCCACTCAAATCCATGCTGCATAAACACCTTGTAGCACAAATCGTCATGGTCAATCTTATGTGGGAATTCAATGCTTCTGTCCGTATACTTTTCAGCATTGGCAGGCTCTACATTTCTTCTGCCATCAACATTTTTCACATAAGGATTATAAAGCGTGTTGATGTCAACCGCCAGCCCTAACGCATGCTTTGACAGCTTCGTCGAATAGGAAATGTACCTGAAATTAAACGCTGAAGAATTATTATCGCTCATTGACTTTTCATCATCAGCATCATATTCATCAATAAGTCTGATTTTTTCAATCTCATAACCAGCCTCGTAAAGCTGCTTAAATATATCAAGCACATCATCAGCAATCAGCCTGTTCACAACCAGCTCACCAGTGTGCGTTTTCCCATCAAATCCGACATGCATAACCTTAAGATACCGCAAATCTTCTCTTGGAACGGTGCAGTTGTCCTTAAATGATTTCCCCTGCATTTTGGCAAATATGTCGTCTGGTATTGATGATATTGTAAATGGTTGGGTGTTCATTTGTGTACTCCTTTTTCATATAGATATATTAATTTATGGTCTATATTATAGAAAATGTCAAGGTCATAAACTTTAAACATATTATTTTTGTTATTTTAAATCAATTCGTATTTTGCACATAATTTTTATTACAATATTATTAGTTTTACATATATACAATAAGTTGCATTATGTTTATATTATATAAAAATAAAAGGAGATTAAAAAAATGAATAAAAATACTCAAATCATTGATTTTCAAAAAATGTACAAATTAAAAACACCTGCATCAAGATATTCTGAATTGAGTGTGTCTATTTCAGAAAAAGGTATGCTTACTATAAGTTCATCTCTTTTTAACAAGATGGAAAATTTGATAACAAAGTTATAGCGGATTTTTATTTAACATCTGATATGAAAACTCTTGCTATAAAATCCTCTGCTAATGCAAACTTTAAATTCCCTAAAAGCAGACGTCTTCAATGTAATGAATTATTGTACCTACTTGATAGAAATGGTTTTTCTACTCCAGTTAAATATATTGTTGACTGGAATGATGCTAATAATTGTTTCACTGGTTCTCTTGCAACATTATAAAGCACGACACTGGAGGCGCATGAATATGCTCATACAATTAAGCACTTGGGAAATTTCAAATATTTCGAATTTAATCAATAGTATTTATGAAACTTATGATTGTAATCTTGATAAATCATCCTGTTTAACTATCGGATGGATTTCATATTTAGAATGTAGAAATTTATATCCGTATAGTCTATTTTCAGACGACTTCATACAATATGTTTCTGAAAAAATATCGGCTTCTTTTTCAAATTTAAGAAAAGATAGAAGTAACAGAATACGAATCACAAGTAAGTGCTCTCTTTATTCAACATTCAACGAAAATGGCGAAGAACTTATTAATTTCTTGCCTGGCAATAACGGTCGCTTTGAAAACTCAGTTTCACTATGGGATTACGCAGAGCGCTTGGGTAACTTAAAATACAAAATATTAAAATTAATGTACCATAAAGAATCTGATCTAGAAATAATCGAAACATTACATTTATGTCCTGATGATTATTTCGTTATAAAGGAACAACTAAAAGAAGATTTTCTCAACTACATAAACATTTAAATTGGGAGATAATTTATGAAAAAAACTTCAACAAATAATAATTCATTCTCAGAAAAACATCCTGTTGCTAATTTTGTATTAGGCTGTTTTATATTATTTTCTTTGCTTATTGCTATTAGTTCATTATTATTTTTGTTTCTTTCTTTGATAGAAAAAGGATTAAATCAAGGGGCAATATTTTTAAAACATTTTGTCAGTACTACAGATAAAGTTATTATAGTAGCAATGATTACTGGTTCTGTTTCCATAATTGGTGTTGTAATTTCATCTATTATTGCTAAAATCATTGAGTATAGATACAATGTCAAAAAATATATGTATGATAAACGCGAACTTCCATATGAACAATTTATCAATATGATATACACAATAATGGAAGATACCCAAAAGCCTAATTCTCTAAAAATGTCCGAATCTGAAATGTTAAAACAGGTATCAGAATTTTCCAAGGGACTTACTTTATGGGGATCTAATCGTGTAGTTAAAAAATGGCTAAAATACAGAAAAGCATCTCAAACCCAGCCATCAACAGAAAATCTCATCTTATTAGAAGATATCATATACGAAATACGTAGAGATGTTGGTCAACGAAAAAGACTTAAAAAAGGTGATATGCTATCTTTCTTTATTAATGACATTGAAACTATTATTAACAGCAAATAATAAGGAGCAGTAACTTATTTTAGTTACTGCTTTCTTATTTTAATATTCAAATTCTACTATCCTGCAATTCTCGCATATGCATGCTTCCACTTTCGTTCTGTGGCTCGCTTTAAGCGGAGTGATTTCAACAAATCCTTTGGCTGTTTTCGCATTTGTGAATACTCCAGGCACTTCATCAGCAAAGCTGAATGCGCCGTCTTTACTGCTGAAAAGGTATCCTTTTCGCATTTCCTTATTACATTTTGGACAAATCATACATAACACCTCATTCCTTAATATCTTTACTAAGAACCGACATTGCCATGCTAAGTTTTTCTTCAAACTGCTCCGCTTTAACAAGCGCTATGCCCTCATTGTCATCGCCAAGCACAACCAGCCTGCTGCCATTCCCAAGTCCAAAAGTTTCTCTTGCTTCCTTAGGAATAACTATCTGCCCGCGGTCATTCACTGTAACAACTCCCCACATGTGTTTGCCTTTCGGTGCTGGTGCCATCTTCTGCCCTTCAAGCTGCACGTTATCCTTTATTAAGGAATCCATCGTCACGCCATAAAATTCCGCAAGCCTGCCGCATTTTTCAATATCGGGAATTGTTTCACCTCGCTCCCATTTGGCATATGCCTGCCTCGATATTCCAATAATCTCTGCGATATCCTCCTGCGTCTTACCCGCAAGCGACCTCAGCATAATAAGATTCTCCTGTAGCATAATGTCAGTCCTTTCTGTTGTTATGTATATATTATAATTCTTGTAAAATGCTGATTCCACCAATTATAGTTGTCAGAAAAGTGAGAATTGTGTTGGAGTTGGTTGCGTAGAAATTATATCATCTTACATTTTTAAAATACTGTATTAAGATATTTTTTATATAATTATATCTACGTGCATATGAATTTTCTACTCTTATAAGCTCAAATCCATGTTCCTTACATATTTTGTTTTTCATTTCATCTCTTGCTTTTACCATTGAATTTTCACGATGTTCTTTTCCATCCAATTCAATTGCCAATATAGGAATATCCTGCCCTTTATATCCTTTTTCATATACAACAAAATCAAATCTTCCCGTATAAAACAAATCATCATAAGATGTATTTTCTTGAAAAACATGTGCAATACTAACTTCCTTTTGAACTACACATCTGTTATTAGTGTTAAGCACATTATCCAACGCATGATTTAATGTTGTTAAAAATGCTGCTTCTGTTTGTGTACTATATGGTTTAATTCCTAATGCTCTCGAAGATGTTTCTCTAGCAGTTACCTGTGATTCTCCATTTGTATTTACATATTTAACAAGTTCATAAATATCATCATCTTTATCATTATGTAGTCTTCTTAACTGATTAACATCTGTCAATATAACCAACTGATCTTTTGCTCTAGATGTAGCAACATTTATAAGTTCTTTATTATTCTTTAACCAGTCATATGTTCCTTGGTTTGTTTGTTGAGTTAATGCTAATGAAAATAAAACCACATCTTTTTCGTCTCCTTGAAATGCATGAACTGTACCACATGGAACATCATCAATTTTATTTTCCTTTAACATTTCATTGATTAATTCTTTTTGATTTGAAAATGGAGTTATTATTCCGATACTTTTATCACTATTATTTTTTATATATTCAATTATCTCTTCTGCCTCTCTTGGCGCAGTATTTTTATAATGCGTTGTTTCTCCTGTAATATTTTTTAAAATAAGAGGTGTATCTGATTTTCCCGCACTATTAATAACTAATTTGTTATTATAATATTTCTTATTATTAAAAGAGATTATCTTTCTATTACATCTGTAATGATGGCTTAACAATATTTCTTCACTTACTGCATCACATGCGAGATAAGTTTTATATATTGAATTTTTTATATAATCATATTCTGATGTTATACCATATATTTTCTTCAATTTTTCATTATCAGTCTGATTTAAAAGAATTACTGGGCTCAATTGTTGTGGGTCTCCAACTAACATCAGACTTCTTCCTCTAATAATTGGCACTAGTGACATTGCAATATTTCCCTGACTTGCTTCATCCATAATAACCATATCAAAATATGTGCCTGGTTTACCAATTTTATGAGCTGATATAGATGTAGTAGCAATTATAGGAAATATTCTTTGAAATTTTTTCAAATTTTCTTCTTGTCTAATATAAGAATTAAATTGTTGAACCTTTTTTCGTTCGTCTTCACATTCTACAATAGCCATCAAATCCTGATTCTTAGGCTCTTTAAGTCGTTGTATATATTTAGCTGATGTATAATATAAATACTTTTTAAACACTTCCTCATCTTGTTCTACCAATTTTAAAGCTTGTTCATCTGTAATATCACCTATCTTAGATAACTTATCTTTAACTTCTGCTAATTGTACACCTTGAAGTTCTGTCTGAAATGTAAGATGATTATTCACATCTATCATTTTTTGAATTGCTTCTTCTCTTTCCTTTAACTCAATCTTATACTCATGTTTCTCAAGAAGCTTTGTTAATTCTGCCGTTCTTTTTGTTTTATCATCTTTGTTCTTTTCAAGAGTACTATCAAATATGGTTATATCCTTGGTTTTTTCATATAACTCTTTAATATAATTTAATGCTTCTAAAACACATCTGTCGTTTCCTAATCTGATAATTGGAAATGGTATAGCACCTTTATTTCTATATTTAATAGACTTCAATTTGTCACATACTCCGTCTATTGGATGATTATTATATGATGCAAACAAAACAGTTTTTTCATTAAAAAAAGCTGTCACCATTGTATTAACAATTGTATTAGTTTTCCCTGTTCCCGGAGGACCCTGAATATATGCCAATGGATATTTCATTGCATTATGTATAGCCAATAACTGATCAAGATTAATTCTTTTATCTAACAATGTTATCGGATAATTCTTTCTTCTATCTACCTGCTTGAGAAGTTCACCAAAAAAAGCTTTTATTGGGATTGTTACCTCATTATTCTCATACATTTTATTTATGGCTTCATATTCTTTATGAAGATCAACCATAACATTTCGACCTATTGCAATTACATAAGGCATATCATCTACACCATTAATATGTGGATTATATTTTGTGATTTTATCCTTTATTAATTCCTGATTTTTATCAAAATCATTTAATAATTCATAATCTTCTGCATCTAAAAATTTTCTTATACTAAACTTTGCTTCTGTTTTGTTCTTTTCAAGTGCAAATTCCATACAAATAGTTATTTCATCATCCTGCCTCATCATATGTTTAGCCACATCTAATCTCAACTTACGATAAGCTAATACATATAAACCTTTAGATGTATTAATACTCAAAACATTAATAGCGAGCTGCTTAACAGTTTTATTTGCATGTTCATCATGTGTTTTATATTGAAATTTTGTAACAATCTGCCTGAACTGATTTTCATCAAGCTTATAATTTCCATTCCATTCACCATCAAAATTATCTATTAATGCATAATCAGTTTTATATGGAACCGAATCCATTTTATTACAATCTATTAAATAATTTAATATTTTCAAATTAGCAACATTATCAAATATTCTTTTATATTTAACAGGATTCTGATTAATATCATCTATTAATTTCTGATTTGGCTCAAAATATGAGCCCTCAATAACACATGATGATTGTATTGAATCAATAAAAACATACAAATTCCTGATTGTATATTGTGCCAAGTGTAATCCTTGTACTTCCATAGATTTTTTTATCGGATTAATACTAATAATCCCAATCCAGTATTTTGTTATTTCATTTTTCCCATTTTTATATTCAATACTTAACCATTTCCCCTCATGAACGGCTCTAAATATATCCCTGCAAACTGTATTCATACTTTCATCCCCAAAATGTATAAATTTTTAACCATATTATACATCTATTTATGACTAAAATCATTATCGTTATACACTATTTCACATTTCCTTTCGACAAACCATATTATCTCTACTCCCCCAAACCTTTCCATTGTTATTTTTCCAAGCCTATATTATAATTTTTATTAACTACACCAATGAAGGAGATTTATTAAATGAAGAAAAATAGTATTTTTCGAAGCCTGCCGTTTAAATTGCTGGTGGGCGTTATTGCTGGCGTCCTGGTGGGACTGCTGTTAAGTTCAACTGATGGCAATGCATTTTCACGCGCCATTTTGAATATTGTTGTAACTCTGAAATATATTCTCAATCAGATAATTAATTTCTGCATACCGCTGATAATCATTGCATTTATTGCACCTTCGATTACTCAGATGGGTAAAAATGCATCGAAGCTTCTTCTGATTGCGGTTACAATCGCATATACATCATCAGTTGGTGCTGCACTTTTCTCTACAGCATCCGGATATCTTTTGATACCACATTTGTCAATATCCTCTACTGCTGATGGATTGAAAGAGCTTCCGGCTGCGGTTTTCGAATTATCAATCCCACAGATAATGCCCGTTATGAGCGCACTCGTGTTCTCAATTATGATTGGACTTGCTGCCGCTTGGACAAAAGCAGAATTGATTTCAAATATTCTTGAAGAATTCCAGAAAATCGTGCTTGCGATAGTTTCAAGAATCATGATACCGATTCTTCCATTTTTCATCGGACTTACTTTCTGCGGACTCTCATACGAAGGTTCAATAACAAAGCAGGTTCCTGTGTTCCTGAAAATCATAATTATTGTATTAATCGGACATTACATTTGGATGACTCTGCTTTACACAATCGCAGGATTGTATTCTAAGAAGAACCCGATTGAAGTAATCAGACATTACGGTCCTGCATACCTGACATCAATTGGAACAATGTCATCTGCTGCCACACTCGCAGTTGCACTCCAGTGTGCCGGCAAATCAAAGGTTTTGAGAAAGGACATGGTCTCTTTTGGAATTCCTTTGTTTGCAAATATACATTTGTGCGGCTCAGTGCTGACAGAGGTATTTTTCTGCATGACTGTATCAAAGATTTTGTATGGCACTATTCCATCAGCCGGAACTATGATTCTGTTTTGCGTGCTTCTCGGAATATTTGCAATCGGTGCACCTGGCGTACCTGGCGGAACAGTTATGGCTTCGCTCGGACTTATTACCGGCGTGCTTGGATTTAACGACACTGGAACTGCCCTTATGCTTACAATATTTGCACTTCAGGACAGCTTCGGAACAGCCTGCAATGTAACAGGCGACGGTGCGCTCACACTTATCCTGACTGGATATGCAGAGCGCCACGGCATCAAAGAAGGCGCTGACAATTAATATATTTCTTTGACATATGTAAAGTGCTATAATCATCACATGAATACACGCGCCTGTGGCGCAGAAATGAGGTAACATATGCCATTTATTAATTCTAAGATAAGCACTTCTCTTACAGAAGCACAGGAAACTGAAATCAAAACCCGTTTAGGTCAGGCTATCCAGACAATTCCCGGCAAGTCAGAAAGCTGGCTCATGATCGGCTTTGAACCTGACTACAAGCTCTACTTCAGAGGAAGCAATGCCGAGCCTATAGCTATGGTCGAGGTCAGCGTTTACGGCAGTGACAACCCATCTGCCTTTTCTAAACTGACTGGCCAGATATGTGACATTTTTAAAGATGTTCTTGGAATTGCACCTGACCATGTGTATGTTAAGTATCAGGCCGTCTCTAACTGGGGATGGAATGGAGATAATTTCTGATATGCATTAATAAGCGGGACACTCATTTTTTTATGAATGTCCCGCTTAAATATTTTTTTCTAAAATTCTTTCTTTTCCATAATCCGGACACTAATTGCATAAGAGAGCAGTATGAGAAGTACTGTCACTACCACTGCAATTCCTGCAAGTATCCAGCCATTCATTTGGTTTAAAAATGAAAAGGCACTTAATACATTTGTCTTTACCAGCTCCGCAAATGCAATGACAGACGCTCCCATTACACCACATGCCCCCGAAATGACTACTCTGCTCTTTTCTACTCCGGATACTAGCTGCAGCGGAATCAGCAATGCAATCAACAATGCCGTAACCGGCAGAAACACCAATACCACAGGAATCTGGGAAGCCATGTCTACCGGCATCTGCTGTTTCATTTCCAGGATCATGTAAAGTCCCGCTGCCACAAGCCATGAAACCGTTCCTCCTGTAAGACAGAAAAAATATTTTTCCCTCACATACGTTTCTGCATCAATCGGCAAAGTCATCAAAAATCCATATCCTTTATCAAGCTCGTCATAGGTAATTGTATTTATCAGAAGAATACTGATTGCAAACGGCAACCACCCCAGGATAACCGCTTCATTCTGTAATCCTATTACCACTCCAATGATAAGTAAGAAAATTAATGCCTGTTTATTACACCAAATTAACCGGAAATCTTTTTCTACTAATCCTGCCATTATCTGTACCCTCCCGTCATCATAAGAATTAATTCATCAATTCCGCCCTGCTCCACCGCAATCTGCGGATAATTTTCCTGATAAAATCTTCTGTCATTAGTAAAGCAGGCATAACCATAAGTTTCTTTCTGTACTTTTATGACTGCTGTCTTGTCTAATGTCCTGTATTGTTCCTCATTCACCTTCAAAATACCATACTGCTCTAAAATAACATCTGTGTCCTCATGCAAAATGATTTTTCCGTCATGAATGAGATAAATGTCGTCACAAAGTGACTCCAAATCTGTGGAAATGTGCGATGTAATCAATATTGTGCGCTTCTCGTCCTGCGCTATATATTCCCGTAGCAAATCAAGGATTTCATTCCTTGCCTCCACATCAAGCCCTGCGGTCGGCTCATCTAAAATCAACAAATCAGCTTTATGGCTGATTGCTGTCAGCACCCTCAGTTTTGCTTTCATACCTGTGGAAAATTCTTTTAATTTCTTCTTCCGTGGAAGCTTTAAAGCCTCACATTTTTGGTCAAAAAAATCCTTCTGGAAATCAGGATACATTTTAGCAAGGATATGCCAGACATCTTCCACCGTAAATTGTGAACTAAAGCCTGCCTCCGTCAAAGATACTCCGATTTTCTGCTTTACCGCAGCCGGAAGCTCTCCACCTTCGTTACCAAACACACAAATCTTTCCAGCATCCGGCTTTACCAGTCCAAGTATCAGTTTAATTGCCGTACTTTTTCCTGCGCCGTTTTTTCCTACAAACCCTGTAATTCTCCCCTCTGGTATTTCCAAGGATAGTTCCAGTTCAAAGTCCTTATATTTTTTTCGGACATTCTGCATTGTTATCATAATTCGCCTTTCTATTTCTCATCAAGTATGAGCTTTACAACCTCTAAGATTTCTTCTTTCTCCATCCCAATTGCCACTGCCCGGTCAATGGCTTTGTCAAAGTCCTCTTCCACAGCAATTCTTCTCGCCTCCGACGCAAGCTGTTTATCCGAAGCAGTCACATATGTTCCCTTTCCGTGAACAGTCGTAACAAAGCCTTCCTCTTCTAACTTGTCATAAGCTTTCTTTACAGTCAGCGCGCTGATGCGAAGTTCCCCTGCAAGCGTCCTCACAGACGGAAGTGCCTCTCCCTCTTTTAATACAGACTGGATAATCTCTGACTTTATCTGCTCCATAAGCTGTTCGTAAATCGGAACCATGGAAGAATGATTTAATATAATATGCATATTTTTCTTTTCTCCTTTGTGATAAACAGTATATAACAGTTGATGTGTGTTGTCAACTGTTATATACTGTTTATTAAAAATATACAAAATAAGAGCCACTCTAAGGTGACTCTCATTTATTTTTATATTTAACTTAACTAAAATATTTTACCTATTTTTCTGTTAATCTACAAGAAGTTCCCTACAATAATATTTTAATCCTTTTTGAGCATTCTCTTTCTTATAAATATAAAAATCGTACCAAACTTTCAAAGTTTAGTACGATATCTCCACTATAATAGGATTATTTCCTCTCGACTATCCAACCAGCTTATCTAACATTCCTACAATCTTTTCTCTTTCACCACAGCCATTAGTCTTAAATCTTAATAATGGAATTTCATACAAATCCATTATGCGGTCCTTTAATAAATCTCTTGAAGCCTGTACGGTATCCTTTTTATGAAATTCATATCCATCAACTTCAATCGCTAAAACCGGCTTTTTACTGATTCTGTTGTAAATCAGAAAATCCAGATGTGTTGCAGGATTCATTGCATACTGGCACTCTCTGTCATTTAATAGTTGAGGATTTTTAATCAGCATATTCAATGGAAAATGACAAATAACATCTAAACTTGAATACTTATTATCCGCAATTATTTCCTGTATCAATGAATACATAAGATTCTCAGAGTCATATTCTGATATCTTTTTATATTTCTGCAAATATGCTATTCTTTCCTCAGTATACTGCTTGTAAAGATAATCAAAGATTGAATAAATCTTACTCTCAACAACTTCAAAATTATTATACTGAATGTAATCTATTAAATCTGTTATATTGCGTTCTTTTGACTGTTCATTTCCAGTCACAACCAGCATCAGTTTCTTTTTTGCCCTTGAAACAGCAACATTAATCAAATACGGATCATCCGCAAAATCTGATATTTCATCATCTACAGTGGATATAATAATATTGTCTTTCTCCTTGCCCTGAAACTTATGTACGGTAGCTGCATCAATATCTGTTATCTCCCTGTTCAATGCTTCAACCTGATTCCTGTACGGAGTAATAATCCCTGTTTCTTCCGGGTTGAAGTTATATTTAGGCATAATTTCATTTTTTATAACATCTATCTGACGCTGACTGTAATGATTTCGTTCATGATTTCCGGCAACTGTTTTCACAACTGACAAAACATCATCTTCACCATTATCCTTTGTCATAATAATCAGTTCACCACGATAAAATTTCTGATTACAGAAATTAATTATTTTAGGATGACACCTATAATGCTCTCGCAATAATGTCTGTGTTACATCAGGCATAATATCCAGAATTGACTGCAAAAAGCTCTTTGTAAACTGATATCCTTCTTTCAGATTATATGTATCAAATATAGCTTTTGCTCTGACCCTCATATCTTCTGTAACAACATTTGGAAGCTGCTTAGTATCTCCCACAATAACCACATTTCTCGCACAAGAAAGTGCTAAAGCCCCTGTTGCAATATCTACCTGTGATGCCTCGTCCATAATAAGATAATCATATACCACATCTGAATTCAGACTATTTCTTGATGAAAATGTGGTACTTAATATAACCGGATACTCCTTCAATACATCATTGGATTCCTTCCACAGATTATCCTCACTAAATACTCTCCGGCTGTCGTTCCCTTCATATCTTCTTGCCAGCTTGTCTTTTAGTAAAATCATTGAATTGTCACATAAATCGTCAAGCAAATGCTTATCAACACCGTTTAAATATCCCTCAATATCTGAAATCTGCTTAGATAATTCTTTTTCTTTTGCCTTATAATACATAGCCTGAAATGTTGTAATTATCTTTGAAAATTCCTGCTTATAAAAACTCCAGTGTGTTATGCCATACTTGAAAAATGTCTTTATTTTAAACCAGAATCCTATTGTCTTTTTCTCCTCTGATATTGCCTGACACTCCTGCCATAACATCATCCATTGTTTTGATGATAACATTTTCTTGCACTTTATATTATCTGTATTAACATCGGATTCTTCAACATACTGGTTAAAATATTGCTGTTCTGTAACTAATTGAGATAATTCCTGCCTTAAATAAGCAAGTTTTTCCTGTTTATCAAAAAATTCTTTTAACCTAGCGGATTGCTCTGATATTTTCTTACGCATTTCACCAAATTCTTCAGACATTTTCCAAGTTAAAAAATCAGGATAAGATGAATCCTGATGCTCAACAAATGTTTTCTTATTTTTAGAACTTCCCAGTGTTGCAGCAACAAATCCCAGATTATACTGTGGCGAAGACAGTTTGTCATATACATTTTCAGTTGCAGAATTATTATTAGATACAATCTGTACCGTTTTGTCCTGCATCAATATATTAGAGATAATATTTAATATCGTCTGTGTTTTACCTGTTCCCGGCGGTCCTTGTATTACACTTATCTGATTCTCCATCGCATTTTTTACAGCATTATACTGACTGTTATTACAGCCAAATGGAAATATCGGAACATATTCTCCCCCTCTTTTACCATTATTCAATAAATAAGGATTCAAATATTTTGCTAATGCAACCTCATTACCAACATAAGTGATTTTATCAAATCTTTTAGGTAATAATTTTTCCCCCGTCTCTTCATTTCTAATATTACTCAATTCAGCAATCTGCTTTATATATTGGAATACATCGGCAGACCTTTTATCATTCAGGCACGACTCCGCAATATGTAAATCGCGCTCATGGTAATCCCGTTCACTGCCGTCTTTAAAACAAATATGCCAATAAGACTCCTGTCTGCCTCTGAACACAGATATTGCATCTATATCAAAAAACTCCCGTCCCTCTCTGCTAATACGATACGACTTAGGATTTAAAACATCCGGCTTAGTTAATTTCTCAACATTCATATATGCATAGAGATAGCTTGTCCCATTATTAAATTTCACGTTCCATTTATGTACATTGGTATCGTACACACATGACATTACTTCGGTTGTCTTTATCTCACCCTTGATAATAATCATATAGTATCTTGTATCCATTTAGGCCTCACTGTTTCTTCCCACTTACATTTTCTGTAACATCTTAACAACTGTATTTTTCTTATTTCAAAGTTGTCATTTGAATAATTATTTCTTCTTGTACATATGTTTTATGCGTAATCGGCATCTTCAATATACTCTCTTAATTCAACTTCCTCCTTATATTTTTCATATTTCATACATAGTTCCTCAAGATATTTTCTATGTTCTATGTAATCAATGCCTTTTAGGCTATCTTTCAACAATTTTAGGAATTCAATTTTCTTAAGAATAAGAGGTACTTCACTTCCAGACCATGAACAAGACATAGGAAATAAATAAATTTTCTTAAAATCCTCAATATTTTTATTATCTTTTAGGAATTCTATAATAAATTCTAGTTTACATTCTGGCAAAACGGTTACTACTACCAAAATAAGTTTTCTACATTTATCAAAATTCAAACTATATTTATGAAGCTTATCAATTAACCAGTCTTTCTTTCGTTTAAATACATTACAATCTTGTGTTTTTCTAAACAGTAATCTTGCTGGCCTATCTACCGTATCGTCATCAATTAATACCATATATGCATAATCAATGCATTCTCGCCATTTATCAACATTCCATATCAAGTCAAACATTTTATTCTCATAACCATCCAAATAGATATTGTCTTTAACAAAATCAACATACTCATTCCATATTGCAGGTTGTTGTTCAAATATTTTTATAAATAACTTTCCATTATAATCCATATCAATATTATTCCTAATAGCATTCATGTATATTGTTGCTAATGTCTCAATATTGTCTCTGAAAAAATAGAAAATTAATTTGATATCCTCTTCTTTATATGCACTTCCCAAAAATGCATTTGAAAATTCAGGATGATTAACAACCTTCTCAATTACCTTTGCTTTAAGTTCATTATCTTTCTCCCCATACCGATTTATTATTTGAATCTCCGGAATGATATGCCTATCTTCGTTAAGATTATTTAGTACAAATTCTTTATAATCATTAACAGCCTTTTCGCTGATACTCTCTTCCGGAAGGCACTCCCAAATAAGTGATAACCACTCATCTTTTTTATCAAACATTTTATTGATAACCAAATCATAAGTTGCTTGATATCCAAGATTATCAATCAAATATTTTATCTGACGATATCCATTAATTCTTAAAGGTGCATTTTCATTAAAATATTCTTTGATTACATCTATGTATAAGATACTATCCTCTTCCAAATTTTCAAAAATGTAATCCAAGCCTGTATTTAATGTCCATTTTTCTCGCTCACTCAATTTCCTTTCTAAAGAATTACATATAGCAAATAATTTTCGATAATTGCATAATTTATACGATTTTACTTCCTTTAAGATACGCTCTCTATGTATTTTTTCAGCATCATCTATAGTTTGTCCTAACTTGTGGTTACAATTCAGTATATCATAAATTCTATATTCTATATTCTTCTCAAATATCTGAAAATGTTCATCAGTCGTTATTCCAATTTGCTCAGCTATTTTCTTATATCTAGCGACTATCTTTGCGTCATAAAAATCTGGCTTATCCTTATCTATAAGATTTGTATAAATAATATCAAAGTCCGCTTTTAAGTATTTGCTAGATTCTTCATCACTTAATCCATTAATATTATTATTCAATAGAATTTCATTAACAAGATCTTTATATTGAGCATATTTTCGTAAACAACCTAAATTTTTCAATATATTCGCACGAATAACAGCAATTTCCTCTGTGAATTCAATGGGCATTCTTACAAAATTTACTGAATGACTATTTCTAATTGATTCAGTAAATGATATTTCTGTTTTCAATGCATATTCTGAAATATGTAAATACAAAATACTATTATTATAGTTTTCCCCTTTCTCTGTTACAGCCCACAACTTATCCAACATACACAATTCATGATTATATTTAGTTGCGTTAGAATATCGGTCATATAAGAAATTTTCGGTTAAAACAAAATAAAAATCCATTATTAAATCAGGTCTTTTAGCATAATAAAATATAAGTAAATCTAATGCATCTTCAAAATTATCTGTATATTTATAGCCACCCAAAATTTCTATTTCTTTTGATGATATTTTATGATATTTTTTCTTATCATTAATATCAAACCCATCCAAATCAAAAATCACAACATTTTCTTGATCTATATGTTTCTTTATAATATATAAAGCCTTATCTGGTTCAATCTGATAAAAAGATTCTAAATATTGCATGTTCTGATCAATTGGAGCATTATTCCATGCTGAAATTATAGATTCTTTCAGATATTTTTGTAGTTCCTTTGAACCAAATATTTCCATCAAAGTATTAAGAACATAAATAACTTTATTTCTGTAATTAGGAAATCCAATATTAATTAAACTCTCCACACTTACCCATTTTTTCTTAAATAAAACATAATATAATATGTAATTTCCAAAACTCTGATCCGATATCTTTGTTATCTCATTTTTAAACCAATCTATTAATTCCAAATAATACAAATTTTCTATTATATTCTTTTCATCAATTTCATTACCATAAGTATTTTTCAAATCATTATACAATTGATTACCATTACTTTTTACTGGTCCTGCCACTGCAATAAAAAAAAGCATAATAACATCATTTTTGGTCAGTTTTACATCATCAATAATATATCCATAATAGTTTTCGAAAATATCTTCTGCATTATGTATCGCTTTATATCCATCATTGATTGATCTTATTCCCGCAAGAAATGCTAGTCTTATATTACCATTAGCTATGGATGTTATCTTTTTAAGATAATTCGTATTTATAATTCCCAGATTATTTTTTAAAATATCAGTTATTTCATCATCTTTAAAGCTCCTAATTTTAATAATACTAGGTTTTGAATATCTTGACACTTTTTTAATTACTCTTTCTCGAGCATAATCTCTTACCGTAATAAGGACATTAATCTTATAATCATTTGGTAAAGTCAAAATTGTATTAAGCACATTATCAAAACTTGTAACCATATTAGCATCATCAAAAAAAAGCAGATAATTCCCTGGTTCATCAATATAGTACTTAATATCTTCATACAATAAATTCCCATTGCTTTTAATGCAGTATATCTTTATATCTTTTTTATCTTGCCTTCTGCAAACTTCCAAAGCCAATCTCGTTTTTCCAATTCCTGATGGTCCAATTAATATGGTAACTATATTTTCATTAATACTTTTAAATATTTCGTTAATTTCAGAATCCCGATGAAGAATTTTACAATCTATAGGTGCATTAATACCATTCGCATCATATGCCTTTACAAAATCCTCAATATCAAAAAATTGATTTGTATCTATTGCAATACCAAGCATATCCTTTGCAATGTGTGGGTATATTAATGCCAAATCATGTGAAAGTGTATCAATTCCAATAAGCTCTATATTCACTCCTTGAATAATTTCCTTATTAAGAGATAACTGCTCAATATGAATATTTGTGGAACTATGTCCACAGATAATTTTTTTTATTTTATCTTTAGGCAATGAAAGTTTTGCTTTATCAAAGCATGCTATAATATCTTCTTTTATTTTCTCTTTAGGGCGTGAATTTACACTTCCATAGTTAATTAGGATATATTTTCCATCATCAGTCATAACATATGAGTCTGGTATACCTTTTGTTGGTTTATTTGTACCTGCTTGAACTCCTAATGTTTGAATATTAGTAAATTTATATTTTTTATAAAGATATTGATCAAATAATTTTTGAAATGCTCCTCCCTCTAATTGCATAATCGCACTTTGAATATAATTTATATTACTCAATATTCCATCCCCTTTTATTAACAAAGTAATTTATAATAATTCATTCTCTAATTTATAATATCATTTATAGTTAAGATTAACTTATCTGTATACATTTTTAAAAAATTAATCAATCTATTACTAATATATTATATAATAACATATTAGTAAAAATATTTCCTCTTCAATATATATCAACATATATTATTTCAAAGACTTATTATAAATTTAAATAAAGCATAATAATTCTAATTATGATATTAGTTTCCTCTTATTATCAATAATACATGTATTATATAGGTATCACGATAAAAGAAAAAGCTTCATAAATGGCTTGTTTACGCCATTTATGAAGCTTTGTTTGTCCAAGGGCACTCCCTTTATTTCATCAGGAGCAAACACTCTTCTATCCTCTTAAAGATAAAGGTTATTGCCCTTTAACAATCAAAAGCAATATATGCTACTCTTGCTTAAATTATTTCTCATAATTCATAAAACATTGATTCTACAAGGCTTCTTTCGGCTACTATGAAATAAAAGAGACCGTAAGATGAGGAAAACTTGGTCTCATCTTATGGTCTCTGATACTTTTTATTTTATTGTTGACGATACAGTCTTTTGCCCTAATGATGATAACCCTTATTGCCCTTTAACACCGTTTACTACTCAAACTCGCAGAGTCTGGTTTGATTCAGGTTATTATAATATGATTATCTATACCATTTTGTATTGATAACTCATACCTTTTCCACACATTATTTTTCGTTTCACATATTTTTAGTACCAATCCAGTACCATTGCATTTTTTCATTATTGTGTGTAGTTCAGGTGGCTTGCAGGTTTCTTTTACTACTCACAGAATAATTTTCTGTCGGTTTGCTTGTCCACCTATGGAAATTATAATCTACATCCAATATTTCTGCAAGAAAAAGTTTTGTGGTACTAATCGTTAGTACCACGATTGTTTTCTATGTACTGAGCAATATCAATTACCTTTGCAGGCTTTCTCTTAGTAGCAATCCCTAGTCGTTCCATGTCTAATTTAAAAGTTCACTCGGATATCCATACGCATCAAATCCCTCTGGCTGGCAGATATCTCTGTTCAGATACTCACTAAGTTCCCATTGATATTTTGCTTCTTTCTCCAGCTTCTTACCAAAATACTGTGCATCCATTACCATTCTGTTAATGCCACCAACCGATTTCCTACCATGAGTTTTGGTTATAGTTGTATCGCCTGACATTTTAAAATACTGCCCTATCTGTTCCTCGGAATATCCCATTTCCTGCATCACGCCATGAATCACACTGCGGATATACATTGTATAGTAATTCCAGTTTCTTGGTTCAATATCTGTCATTGCTATTGTATAACGATTACTGGCATTCACAATAAACAAGACATCTCATATATCATTGGGATTCCCATTGAATTAGTGTCTATCATATACATATTTACCATAGCATTACATAAGAATGCATTTCTATAATATGGTGGTTTATACCCCGGCTCCAATGCCTGTTCCATTTATAAAGGCAAAGTGCGAAATATTATCTTTATATTCTTTCTTAAACCAATATTTAAACAGAATATTGCACATTACTTCAAATGCATGATTAGAGGATTCTCCATGATTATTAAATTTTGTCCAATCCATATTTCATCCTCCTATCCTTTATTTTAATTATAATATTCTGCCATAAATTGCATTCCATTTCCTTCATTATTCTGAATATACTGTAATAGTTTCTTATCAAACCTATCATTCATATATTCAACAATTATTGGACATACCCAATATTGACTTTCCTCCTGATGTTCCATATCCATTTCTAAAGCATCAAGATAATCCGAAGAATGAAATTTTATACTATCTATAACTGACAACAAACTCAAAAATATATCTGTAATATTTTGAAGTGTCTCTATAAGCTCTTTATCTTTATCTTCCTTTTTGTTCTGATATATATAATTATCCATTACAAATCTAATGCCATTTGCATGGACATAATTATTTAACTTTCTGTCCTCTCTCAACCACTTATCTACAAGAAAATTATCAAAAATATATTTGACCTTTTCATTAGGTCAGTTTACAAGGAACTACACGCAGACCGTGAAACGGGCTGCTGACAACAAACGGCGCTATGCTCCCGGCTGGGTGCATAGCACCTGTTTGTTGCGGGGGTTTCCAAAGGGGGCAGCGCCCCATTTGGCACACGACTTTGCGGAGCAAAGTGTAGTGTGTTATACGCTCTGTCGGCGTTGCCCTGAAAATACCGTTGCCGCCGGGGAGGGCAAGGGCATTTGACGCGGCAGGAAAGCAGGGCTTTGTTTGGGGCTGGTAAGCCGGAAACAAAGGGCTGATTTCAGCAGCAGACAGGGCGTATTATGAAAGCCCCCGTCCCTCGTCCTCCGCCCCCGGCCTATGGGACAAAAAGTCCCAAAGCTCTGGACACCGTGACCAGATGTGTGGCCACACTCCGGGAAAAGTAGCAGGACGGCAGGAAACCGTCAAGGCTGAAATGAATGGGCTGACGCCCGGCCTTGACCGTTCCCCGCCGCCCCGCTGGATGGGTGGACAAGGTGGCCAATCCCTAAAAGTGTTTGGCCGCACTCGTTCATTTTGGGGCCTTTCTTCTCCCAAAATTGAAATGGGCGGGAAAGCCCTAAAATGGCTTTCCCGCCTTGATTACCCATTAGCAAAGACGGGCGAGACTGTCAACGGCGGC
>ENA-OPBL01000019-OPBL01000019.1-human-gut-metagenome-genome-assembly--contig:-NODE-19-length-136050-cov-8.613618_pt1 | contig 136050 bp, 127 predicted proteins | sample MGYA00241073_ERZ501461 | MGnify/ENA primary metagenome ERZ501461 (study PRJEB25962, sample SAMEA2042630) | human gut metagenome | biome: human gut; feature: human-associated habitat; material: faeces... | reverse complement strand
CGAAGAGAGTCTAACCCCTATATTTGTGATTTTAGTCGCGGCGGTTTGAATGCTCGCTTTAAGCGCTCGCATCCAAACCTTGCTCCGAGGCCACAAATATAGGGGTTAGACTCTCTTCGGGAGCTGTGCTTTGGCTGTGGGGGGGAAAATTGCTATTTATTGTTGAAGTGATTTGGGGAATCGCCAGAAGGTTTTGGCTTTCTGCGGAGTTGTTTTTTGAAAGATTGACTCGAATTATTGTTGTAGTACGCTGAAAATTTGATTTTTTTTAGGTTTTGTATCAATCCTGAAAGATTTAAATTTCCGAATTACTTCTATCTCTCCTGACTTCTTCCACTAATCTTTCCACTAATTTGCTCGGGTAGCCAAGAAACAAAAGTCCGAGAATCAAACCATCTATATTTGTGATTTGATTCTCAGACTTCGTCTGTTACTCACCCCGGCAAATTCCTATTTACATCATTGCCAGAAGTATTGTTCCTGCAGTAATAAGTACAACACCAAAAGCTGCTTTTTTAGTAAGCTTCTCATGAAATACGATGTAAGAAAATGCAATTGTTATAAGCATGCTTAATTTGTCAATCGGAACAACAACACTTGCCGGTCCTTCTTGTAATGCACGGTAATAGCATAGCCAGGAAGCTCCGGTTGCAAGTCCTGACAGACAGATAAAGAGTAGTTCTATTTTCTCGACAGTCCGTACTTTCTTTTGTTCTCCGGTCACAAAAACCATAAACCACGCCATGACAAGGACAACAGTTGTACGAATGGCTGTACCAAGATTAGAATCAACTCCTTCGATACCTGCCTTTCCAAGTATTGCGGTAAGACTGGCAAATACTGCGGAAAAGACTGCGTAAATAAACCAGCTTCCATCGGAACTTTTCTCCTGATTTGCCATTCCTTTTCTTGTAATCATCAGCATTGTTCCAACACCGATCAAAACAATACCGACACCTTTTCCAAGGCTAAGCCCTTCCTGTAAAAAGATGAGTGCTAATAAAATTGTTAAAATCGTACTGGATTTATCAATCGGAACAACTTTATTAACATCTCCTTTTTGCAGAGCATGGAAATAGCACAACCATGAGGCTCCTGTGGCCAATCCAGATAATACAAGGAATAACAATGTACGACTACTAATATTACTGATGCCTGCCTCTGCACCTGTAACGAACACCATCAGCCACGCAAATATAAGAACAACTATTGTTCGGATTGCTGTGGCCACATTTGAGTTTGTCTTCCGAATTCCACACTTTGCAAGGATTGCTGTGATACCTGCAAAAAAGGAAGAACCTATCGCATAAAAAATTCACATAATATCCGCCTTCTTTTCGTAAAGAAAATTTACAGCATACGCATAGAAATCTATGGCACTTCTACATAAATTTTATATAATTTCCGCTATATTATTACATTTCATAAAGCCACTCATTATACATGCCCCTGCTGCTCCTGTTTGTCTAACGTCATTTATGTTTTCATTGGAAATTCCGCCAATAGCATACACCGGAATAGATACATTTTCACAAATATTTTGTAAAAATGTAAGACCTCTTCCCGGTAGTCCCTTTTTACAATCTGTAAGAAAGATATGCCCGGCAGTAATGTAAGTACATCCAAGTCTTTCTGCCTCTTTTGCCTCCTCTAAAGAGTGGCAGGAGGCACCAATTATTTCAAAATGATTTTTTTCTTGTGGAGTCATTTTCCGAAGAAGTGGCAGAGGCATATGGATTGCTTTTACATTAAGGGCCATTGCTGCTTTTGCAAAACTGTGGAGGATACATGGCACGCTATACTTCTCGCAAATATGCATTACTTTTTCTGCTAATATTGTATATGCTTCTTCTGATAAATCTTTTTCTCTTAATACTATCGCTTTGGGTTGCGCTGCTGCGATAATTTGGATTCTTTTTAAAAAGTCATCTTTACAAAGTTTCCGATTTGTAATACACAGGATATCTGATTTTTCCATTACAGAATTTTTTAATATAGAATTGAACTCTCCTCCTGTAGTATTTTTCTTTTCAAAGGTTTTACCTTGATAGTCTCTGTTTTGATAGGTTCCATTTTTTATAAGCTGTTGCTTCAGATCTTTGGTGGAATTTTGATTTCTTCGCTTACACATAAAGATAATCATTTAAGACTGGCTGCAGGCCTTCTTCCGAAATATCTTCATACATTTTCTGGAAGCTTCTTCCGTCATTGATTTCAAATTGTTCATCACCCTGCTCGCCGTCTTCCTCCTTTCCAGTGTATTTGCTTTCGTGATCACCGATTCCAGTAGAGACACCAGCGGAAACTTTGGTGGCAGCGATTTTTACAATGCCGTTTCGGAAGATTTCGCTTTCTCTTGAGGAAACGGTAATGCCAACAAACGGAAGGAAGATGCGATAAGCACATAAGACCTGGCAAAGCTGTTTTTCACCAACGTCTAAAGGATTAATTTTATCGTTATTGATGATTGGGCGAAGTCTTGGACAGGACAGGGAAAGTTCTGCCTGTGGGTATTTTCTCTGTAAATAGTAAACATGAAGTGCGCTTGCTAACGCATCTTTTCTAAAATCAGATAATCCAAGAAGTGCAGAAAAACCCGCTCCTCTCATACCTGCCATAAGAGCACGTTCCTGTGCCTCAAAACGGTATGGCCATACTCGTTTATGTCCCATCAGATGCAAAGTTTCGTATTTATCGGAGTCATAGGTTTCCTGAAATACAGTGACATAATCTGCTCCGCATTCATGCAGATAACGATATTCGTTGGTATTTACCGGATAGATTTCAAGACCGACCATGCGGAAATACTTTCTTGCAAGTTTACATGCCTCACCAATGTATTTTACATCACTTTTTGCCCGGCTTTCTCCAGTAAGAATCAAGATTTCTTCCATACCAGAATCAGCAATTACTTTCATCTCATGGGCAATCTGTTCCATATTAAGCTGCATACGATTAATATGGTTATAACAGTTAAATCCACAGTACACGCAATAATTTTCACAATAGTTTGCAATATAAAGCGGTGTAAACAAATATACTGTATTTCCGAAATGCTTACTTGTCTCTATTTTCGCTTTCTGTGCCATCTGCTCTAAAAATGGTGCAGCCGCAGGAGATAATAACGCTTTAAAATCTTCGATAGAACAAGTTTCATGTTCTAATGCTGCTTTTACATCTTTTGCCGTGTATTTTTCATAATCATAAGAGTTCATCTGACTCATGACTTTTTCCATAACATCTGATGTAATCTGTTCCATTCCTGGCATATATTCCATATGACTTTTTCTTGAAGAAGGGTCCGTTTCCAAACGATGCTTTTTCTCCAGAGCTTCGGCTGATAAATATTCTGAATCAATTAAAAACTGATTTTCCATTTTGCTACCTCTTTTCCAGTAAATCTTTTCACATTTTTATAATTACTAAAATCCTAAAAAACCTTTTCTACAAAGCTGATTTTTCTATATTGCTACAAACTTGCCAGAGTGTGTTTAAAAATGTTTCCTGCAAGATGTTCACTACAATTTGATTTGCAGGAATGATTTTTCAAACACTCTCTGGTTTGCTATCCCATTGACTTTCAGATAAATAACACAGTTTGATGAAAAAACAGATAGGTTATTTGACTAAATATCAATGAGATAATTCACAAGTTATCATTTAATGCAAAAATCCTGTCAGTGGGTCAGAAGCCGATGCTCCTCTTGTAAGCACACGTCCAAGACCAGATAAATATGCCTTTCTTCCTGCCTCAATTGCCTGACGGAATGCCGCAGCCATCATTGGAAGATCACCGGCAGTTGCCAAAGCAGTATTCGCCATAATCGCAGCCGCTCCCATTTCCATCGCCTCACAAGCTTGTGATGGCTTACCAATACCGGCATCTACAATAATCGGAAGATCAATCTCATCAATTAAAATCTGGATAAATTCCTTTGTGGCAAGCCCTTTGTTAGAGCCAATTGGAGAAGCAAGCGGCATAACACAGGCTGCTCCCGCATTCACTAAATCTCTGGCAGCATTTAAGTCTGGGTACATATATGGCATAACAACAAATCCTTCTTTTGCAAGAATTTCTGTTGCCTTAATCGTTTCCTGGTTATCTGGAAGAAGATACTTGCTGTCACGCATAATCTCTACCTTTACAAAGTTTCCACAGCCAAGTTCTCTTGCCAAACGTGCGATTCTTACCGCCTCCTGTGCATTTCTCGCTCCGGAAGTATTTGGTAAAAGAGTAACACCCTCTGGAATATAATCTAAAATATTTTCATGGTCTTTTGTGTTGGCTCTGCGCACTGCTAACGTAATAATTTGCGCACCAGCATCTCTTACAGCCGCTTCGATTAACTTCATGGAATACTTTCCAGAACCTAAAATAAAACGGGAATCAAACTCATGTCCACCAATCACTAATTTATCTTTTGTCTTCATAATAAAACGCCCTTCTTTCTCACATATTTCTCGCAGTTAAGTAATTACTTTGTAAAACCATAAACTTTCGACATAAATACATTTGCTATCATTTCATAAAAATGCATTACTGCCTTCTTATAAGCTTTTTGGCGGTATACACTTATTTGCTGCCGCCGCCCATGAAGCTTACGATTTCTACCTCATCACCATCTTTTAAAATTGTCTGTGCATACCGTTCTTTTGGAATAATCTCCAGATTATATTCCACAACAATATGTTTCACATTATAATTTTCCTGTTCCAGGTAATCTGAAACAGAAATTCCTGTTTTTTCACAATCCTGTCCATTGATTCTTACCACACTTTCACCTCCTGTAGACTAAGAAAAGAATTCTGCCTGAAGGGTTTTCACATAATAGGAGATTCAAAAGTGACTTCCGATTATATAAAATGAATTACATAAAAAAACAGGAAACCACCGATTCGGTAACTTCCCGTAAACTATACAAAACTTTTATGCTTCCCTACGTTGGCATTATCCAAATCAGGTTAATGGGTCGAAGGTCATACCTTCCTCTCAGCCTGTAATACAAGCTCCCCTGTTGTTCAATTGTATTTAATATACACTTATTGTCAGAAAAAAGCAAGATAAAATTACTACTTCATCACAATAAGCTCGTATTCTCTGCTTCCTAAGCCAATCTTTTCTGCATGTTCTAAGCATGTTTTATATTCAGATTCCGGAGTGGAATTTTCGAAATGATCGTGATGATCGCAAAAGCCTTCTTTATGCATATTTTCAGAAAGCTGGCTGTTTGGCAGTGGCTGCATCTTCAAACAGGCATCTACACAGGCCTGGTCTAATGCTAATGGATCAAAGGATGCAAACATACCGATATTCGGCAGGATTGGTGCATCATTCTCTGCATGGCAATCACAGTTTGGAGATACATCAACAACTAAAGAAATATGAAAGTTTGGTCTTCCATCTACTACTGCTTTCGTATATTCTGCCATTCTGCAGTTTAAGTCCTTTGTTGCTGCCCAGTTCTCAAATTCAATAGCATCAAAATTACAGGCACCGATACATCTTCCACAACCAACACAGTTAGCTCCATCAATGTGCATCTTCTTGGTCTCTTCATCAAAGACCAGACCATTATTGGCGCACTCTCTCATACAGCGGCGGCATCCTCGACACATATCTTCGTGAATCGTTGGCTGACCATTTGTATGCTGCTCTTTCTTACCAGCACGAGAACCGCATCCCATACCGATGTTCTTAATCGCACCACCAAATCCTGTCGTCTCATGCCCTTTAAAATGGCTTAAACTGATAAAAATATCTGCATCCATAATCGCACGGCCAATTTTGGCACTCTTTATGTATTCTCCACCTTCTACAGGTACTTCAATATCATCTGTCCCTTTTAATCCATCTCCAATTAAAATAGGACATCCGACAGTCATTGCAGTAAATCCATTCTCCCAGGCACACTGTAAATGCTCTAAAGCATTCTTACGGCTTCCAGGATATAGCGTATTACAATCTGTTAAAAATGGTTTACCACCTAATTCTTTTATAACATCCGCAACTGCTTTTGCATAGTTTGGACGAAGAAAACTTACATTGCCGAGCTCACCAAAATGCATCTTAATTGCTACAAACTTATTCTCCATATCAATTTCTGAGATTCCGGCCTTCTTCAGAAGTCTCTTTAATTTGAGTGGAAGTCCCTCTCCTAACTTTGCCCTGAAGTCGGTAAAATAAACTTTTGATTTTTCCATGTTCGCAATCCCTTTCTCATAATATTTAGTCTGAAATGAAATATTTTCTCATTACAAGTATACTTTACAGCTATTTTGACACTCTGTCAATTACAAAGTATCAAAATAAAATATCGTTCTTTATTTTAACATAGATTACGACACTTAATATCGTAATTTAATTGCCGAGTACTTTCCTGAAGAAACTTTTAATATTTATGTTGTCAGAACCTTTTAGTCCTTCTCAAATAGATAAGTGAAATAAGTATATCATGCATTGCATGACGCGCATCTCGCAGAAGAATGCTGGGCATTCTTGAAATGAAGATACAAAAAGCCCAGCTTCCTAATTAAAGAGAGCTGGACTAAAATTCTATTTTTAGATTAATAAGTGTCTATTTTAAATTCTTATAAACCTCTTTTTCAATTTCCGCCAGAGAAATCTTTTTCTCTTTTGCGATTCGTGCCATGTCCTCATACTCTGGCTTTTCTTTTGCAACACCATAACCGGAGGCTGCTTTTACACGAACGGTTCCGTAAATAGTTTCTACTTCTCTAATTTCTCTTTTCAGGCCATAGCGTTTACAGGTATATTCACGAACACCGAGTGTCGTTGTGTGCTTTAAAATAAGTGTGAGGAATTTTTCTCTATCCTCTTTTGCACACATACAGGTAAGCATTACGGCTGGACGGTTTTTCTTCATCTGGATATTGGTTGTATATACGTCAAAGGCTCCTTCTTCCATAAGAAGTTCTGTGACAAAACCGATTTTTTCTGGTGTCATATCGTCAAGGTTACAGCAAAGTTCTATGATGGAATCCATTTCCTGCACTGCTCCGTGACAGCCTGTCTGCTCCTGTCCTTCTACGGTGTTTCCGATAATCGCACGAAGGCAGTTTGCATCGGTAAAGTCTTTCATTCCCATACCATAGCCTGTCTGTTCTACTGCCATCATTGGCATCTGTCCGAAAGACTGGGCAAAATGTTTTAAAAGTGCTGCTCCAGTTGGAGTACAGAGTTCTCCTTCAATTCTTCCGCCATAAATAGGAATTCCCTGTAAAATGTGTGCAGTTGCCGGAGCTGGGATTGGAAGAATACCATGTGCACAGTGAATCTGTCCATAACCTACATGGACAGGAGAAGCGATAATCTGCTCTGGTGCAAGTTTATAAATTGCCAGGCATACACCTACGATATCTGCTACGGCATCCATCGCTCCAACTTCATGAAAATGTACTTCTTCTACCGGACGGCCATGTGCATGGCTTTCTGCGTCTGCGATTAATTTATATACGGCAATAGCATCTTCTTTTACTTTTTCTGGTACGTTCAGATGTCCGATGATATGCTCAATATCTTTCATGCTGGTATGGTGATGGCTGTGTCCATGTGCATGTGTATGTCCTTCATGACTGTGTTCATGTGTATGTTCGTGTTCTTCATAAACATGGCTGTGAGTATGATGCTCCTCATGGTGTTCATGCGTATGATTGTGGCTACATGCATCATCACCATGCTCGTGATGATGATGGCTATATTCTTCGTCCGAATGCTCATGATGATGCGCGTGGAAATGTTCCTCATCGCTATGTTCATGATGGTGCTCATGAGTATGTTCGTGTTCTTCATGAACATGACTGTGTGTATGTGCGTGCATTGGAACATCTATACTTTTTTCTTCTTCCCCATTAACAGTCACTACCATATGTGTTCCCATAATACCGCATTTTGCAATTGTTGTCCGCTCGATGTTTACCTGTGGAATCTGCAAATCATTTAATTCTTTTACAAAAGCATCTTTATCCGGCATTAATTCTGTGAGTGCTGCCATGAGCATATCTCCGGCAGCTCCCATGTTACATTCTAAATATAATGTTTTCATTGTTGTTGACTCCTTTATGTTCTTATCTTTTTATATGCATTTCTCAATTCAAATTCTCTGCATTTTTCATGGATACGTGGTTAATCATGCTTGCCATATATCCCGCACCAAATCCATTATCAATGTTTACAACGCTGACTCCGCTGGCACAGGAGTTAAGCATGGATAAAAGAGCTGATAAACCACCAAAAGATGCTCCATAACCAACACTTGTCGGTACAGCGATTACCGGGCAGTCTGCGAGGCCGCCGACTACGCTGGCAAGTGCTCCTTCCATTCCTGCAACAACAACGATAACCTGTGCACTCATCAGATCTTCAGAGTAAGCCAGTAAACGATGAATTCCTGCTACGCCGACATCATAGATTCTTACGACTTCATTCCCGAGAACTTCTGCCGTTAGGGCTGCTTCTTCTGCCACTGGCAAATCGCTGGTTCCACCTGTAGCAATGACTACCTTTCCATTGCCATCCTTTTCTGGCAGTTCTCCGACGATACCTGTTCGGCTTAATGCATCATATCTGAGAGGGAGACTGGCACCAACCAAATCGGCCGCTTCCTGACTCATTCTTGTAATCAAGACAGCATTATCTCCTTTTTTACGGAAAGCTTCTGTGATTTTTAAAATCTGTTCCGGAGTCTTACCAGCACCATAAATGACTTCCGCTGCTCCCTGACGAATCTTTCTGTGATGGTCAAGTTTGGCAAAACCAAGGTCTTCAAAAGGTTCTGTCTTTAATTCTAACGCTGCCTTTTCGACGCTGACTTCTCCCTGTGCAACCTTATTCAAAAGCTCTGTTAATTTCGTATGCTCCATAGTATTTTACCTCTTTTACTTTGTAAAATTTCTAGTTTTATTTTACTATTTTGCAATATATAAGGTCAAGAACAAATGTTACTTTTAAAATCCCCCTTTGCTATCCGTACATCTTTCTTTTATGTCAGCTTTATAATTTCATGCAACTACTTCTTTATTTATGTGGAAATTAATCAGCTTTGTGATTGCTTCTAAAAAAATGCATTGTAAAAACCAGAAAGCATTTTTCGAATACAATCTATATACAAAAAATAGGCCAGACATAATGTCTGGCCTATCTATCATGCAATATTGCCTTTTTAAAACCATTTCCCGGCTTACTGTTCGTCAACAATTAGTCAACAGAAACGATTTCTTTTTTATTGTAAGATCCGCATGCTTTACATACTCTATGTGGCATAGTTAATGCACCACATTTGCTACATTTTACTAATGTAGGAGCAGACATCTTCCAGTTTGCTCTACGGCGGTCTCTTCTTCCTTTAGAAGATTTATTCTTTGGACAAATTGACATGGTCACACCTCCTCTTGTAATTACTTCTTTTGTGACGTTCGGGATATATTACTTATGCAGTATTCAATACTTTAATATCTTATTGATTAAAGTCACGGAAGATATCCTGAATAGCCGCCATCCGCGGGTCAAGGCTCTCCTTGTGACAATCACATGTGTGATTGTTTAAGTTGGTACCGCAGATGCTGCACAATCCTTTACAATCTTCCTTACAAAGAACCTTTGTAGGGAGTGCAACCACAATCTCATCCATGATGAGCTTGTCTACATCCAACATATATCCGTCTATGAAACTTAATTCATCCACGTCTTCAATGCCATCTGACTCTGTATTGGGATTAACACTGCGATCAATCGTGATATGGAATGTATTCTCCACATCCTCCAAACATCGATCACATGGTATTATCAATCGAATCGTCGTCTCACCTGTAACATGAAGTTTATCTTCTGCTTTGGAAACAGTCAAAAGAAAAGGCTCCTTATAGGATACCGGATAACTGCCTCTTCGAAGCTTGAGCTTCTCAAAATCAGGCTCAACTTTAAAATTCTTGATAACAGATGGATTAGATAAGATTTCCGATATATTTATCTTCATAATATCGCAACCTCTCTTTTCTCATACTCTTGGTATTATACACAGTTACTTTTTCTTTGTCAAGAAATATTTTCATATATTTCGCATATATTTTATTAAATGAACTGCTGGGAGATCTGATTTGAAAAAACTTATTTTTCGTTTAGCACAAGTACTCTGCTGCTTATCCTTTATTCTTATGCTTTTACAGTATTCTCTCGTATTAAAGTACGCAAAAGAAGGACTGTTTGTATGGGTCTCCTGTGTACTTCCGCTTCTCTTGCCATTTATCATTTTGTCGAAATTCTGGATTCGGTACGAAATACCACAACTTTTCTTTAAGCAAGTACACCGCCTTGTTCCCGCAGGCACGACCATCGCTATTTCACTTCCCGTCTTCTTGCTTGGACTTTGCTCTGGCTTCCCTGTTGGTGCTATATTTATTTCGCATTATTATCAACAGAATCTCTTAAACAAAAGGCAGGCAGAATCACTGCTTCCTCTGGCCTCCTTCGTAAGCCCTATGTTTGTAGCAGGGTACGTCCGCTCCCAGATAAATCTGCAGGAAAGATTATGGATATACTATCTTCTTTGCCTTTACCTGCCTGTTTTGTTATGCTATCTGCTACTCCTGATTCCAGACTCACATATTTCTGCTATATATCATAGACAAAAAAAGCGAAGACAGGCCAGCTCATCCTCTTTCGCCAGAAAAGATTCTGCAAAGTCTGTCACAAAACTTTCAAATAAGAAGCCTCCTGCCCTCTCTTTATCAGAAGAAGTCTTTCTTCCTTCTCTCGAAATCATCTTTATTATCGGAATCTATATGATGATCTTCTCCATTCTTTCAGGAATGCTTACAAGCTTTCCGCTTTTTCAGGCACCTGTATTCACCTTTGTGCTTGCGAATCTTGAGGTCACTACAGGAATTCACTTATTAGCCTTAAAACCATTTATCACACCTCAGATACAATATGCCCTCATTGCAGCTGCTACATCTTTTGGCGGGTTATGTACTATGGCCCAGGTCCAGACAGTTCTCTCTGCTACAGATCTGTCTTTAAAAAGATATATTGTTATAAAGACAGGGACTGCTTTTGTGAGCTTTCTTCTATGCCTAATTCTTTTATGCTGACCTTTTGTCTCTATATTTTCAGTATTAATAAGGGCAGATTCTCATCCCTATTTTTCCTGCCGTATTTAGCAAAGGGGTACACTTTTTATTTTCCCCTAAAGAACTGCTTTCTTCTTTTAGAGCGTGTTCGATAATCTACTCTTCTGCCCGTTCCTCTTTCTTTTCAAAATCTTCTTTTCTCCGGCCTGTCCGAATGCCTGCTCCAAGCTGCAGGTCAATCTCCTGTTTGTCCGCAACAATCTGTTTATGTTCTGACTTTAACTTTTCGAGTACGGAATTAAAGTATTCTTTTTCTTCTTTAATAATTGTACTGTACATATATTCAAGGCCTTCTAACATATTCTGTGTATACTGCAGAGCGCCTGTCTGTACCTCTCTTGCAGTTTCTCTCGCCTTTCCATTCAGCTCATCAGCAGCTTTCTGTGCATCTTTTACGATGGAGTCTGCACGCATATTTGCCAGTGCAACAATCTCATTATCATCAATCATCACACCAGCCTCTTTGGCTGCATCTTTTACGATACGCTCGGCACGGGCCTTTGCATCCGCAATGATGGATTCCTTGGATTTTATAATCTGGCGGCTTTCTGCCAGTTCTTTTGGCAGGCGGGTGCGCACCTCATCAAGCATTGCTAACAGTTCCTCCCGGTTTATCTTAATCATACTTCCGCTGCTTAAGACTCCGGCAGTTTTACAATTATCCACATATACTTCTATTTCTTCAATCAATTCTTCGATACTCATATTTGCCATTCTTTTCCTCCCATACCGCAGTTAGCTCTGCTTATACTTCTCATAGACCCTTTTACTGACTTCTTCTGGTACAAACGGTGTAATATCCCCATCAAATGCGGCAAGTTCTCTTATCATACTGGAACTTACAAAAGAATATTCTGCGCTGGTAGCAAAAAACATCGTTTCTATGTTCGGGTTTAACTGTTTATTTGTCTGCGCCATCATCAATTCATATTCAAAGTCTGATACTGCCCGGATTCCTCTGACAATGACATCTGCTTTCATTTTATCACTAAATTCAATAAGAAGTCCATTAAAAGATACAATTTCCACATTCGGAATATTCTTCGTCACTTCCTTAATAAGTTCCACTCTTTCTTCTATAGAAAAAAGTGGTTTCTTCGCTTTATTAATCAATACACCTATAATCACTTTGTCAAAAACTGCTGCGGTACGTTTTATAATATCTAAATGTCCTAGAGTAATCGGGTCAAAACTTCCCGGGTAAACTGCTGTTGCCATAATTTCGTCTGTTCCTCTACTTTCGTAATATTCTTTTCTTTACTTTTTCTGAAGGAAAGTGTGCTTATTCGTCTTATAAATCTTTTCTTTTGTAATGGTAAATCCGGTGTCCATAACCCAGGAGAATTCTGTATCAAGATCTGACTCAATAATAATTGTTGTGTTCTCATCGCAAAGCACCGAACCATCTAAATATAAAACAGCTTCTTTTTCCAAAAGCTTTCCATATGGCGGGTCCATAAATATGTAATCAAATGCTTGTTTTTTATCTTCTAAAATGCGGAGTGCTGTCATAACATCTTTAGACATCACTACTGCCTTCTCTCTAAGGTGCGTATGATTAAGATTCTCCTCAATACAGGCAGCTGCCTTTCTGTTTTGTTCCACAAAGACCGCCTGTGATGCCCCTCTGCTTAATGCTTCAATTCCAATGCCGCCGCTTCCGCTGAACAAATCAAGAAACCGGCTCTCCTCCACATAAAAAGACAGCATATTAAATAACGTTTCCTTAATTCGGTCCGTTGTCGGCCGTGTTCCCATTCCCTCAATCGTCTTTAATTTTAAATGACGTGCTGAACCTGCGATAACTCTCATAATATCTTTCGTCCATCCTTTTTCTTGTATAATTATATTTATTGTATACTATATCCTATTTTTGTCAAGGCACTTCCTTTCTTAGAAAATACTCTGTGTTTAAAAAGCAAAATTCCTGTTATCATAGCCTCTTTTCCAGTTACTAAAACCAGTTTTTTAATATCAGCCTGCCAGCTTTCCCTTTATTTTCTTAATCTCTTTTTTCGTAAGTCCTACTGCCATAAGATATACTTTAAAAGAGCCATAATGCTCTATAATATGATCATACGCTTTTTCTATCCACTGTAGCTTCGAAAACTCTAATTCCTCAAGGCCATCTTCTAAACGTAGTTTTACATTCTCTTTTAAATAGGTATGTGTTACTTCATAGTTCGCCACAATATCCTCCTTAGAAACCCCTGCAAGTCCCATAAGAATCATAGCAAGGACTCCTGTTCTGTCTTTTCCAGCCTGGCAGTGAAACAACAGGCACCCATCAATATTGTCTAAAATAAAATGGAAAATCTTATACAACATTTCTTTGTATTCTACCAGCTTCACATAAAACTCTCCCGGGTCAAATCCTACCTCTTTTACCGCTCTTAAATCCAGGATTCCATCTGTGATCAGCGGACAGTTTATGTATTTTACTGCGTTATTTCCCCGAAAAGGATTCGGATAGATTAATGCTTCTTCCCTGCTTCTTAAATCAATAATACCAGAAAGGCCGTATTCTATAAGAAACGTTTTATCTTCTTCTGTAATATCGGTAAGATTCTCACTGCGGAGAAATTGATGATGTATTGTAACCGACCCTTTTTTTGTTGCATAGCCTCCTAATTCCCGTACATTATATGCGTTTTCCATAGGAAGGCGAGTGTAATTTAAATACGGTTTTCTCTTCATATAGTAATCTCCTTCTATCGTTCATAAAATTTCTCTTATTGTTTTCTCTTACTATAGCAATTTCCATTCGGTTTTTAAATATTTTTTGCAAAATTCAAATTCTTCTCCAGAGAATACTGATGCAATTTCTGGAAATTATATCCTTCTTTCTTTAAGTAATCCACTGCCTCAGAAGCCATTTTTAAAATATCTGCATTCGAGTAAATATCGCCAAGTGCAAAATTCATCGTTCCACTTTGTTTTACACCAAAAAACTCTCCCGGACCACGAAGTTTTAAATCTTCATTGGCAATCTCAAATCCATCATTAGAATGTCCGATAATGGAAAGACGTTCCATCGCTTCTTCTTTTTCTGAACCAGAAATAAAGACACAGTATGACTGTGCTTTTCCTCTTCCAACACGTCCGCGGAGCTGATGGAGCTGAGCAAGGCCAAACCGTTCCGCATTCTCTATGAGCATAACGGTTGCATTTGGAACATCAATACCGACTTCTACAACGGTAGTAGAAACTAAAATCTGAATTTCATTCTTCGAAAAGCGTTCCATAATATCATTCTTTTCTGCCGGGCGCATATGTCCATTTAAAGCTTCAACGGTAATAGAAGGCGGTAATGCCTGCGAAAGCATTCTTGCATACTCTTCCACATTTTCCAAATCCATTTTTTCATTTTCCTCAATCATCGGACAGATCACATATGCCTGATGTCCAAGTGCTACCTGCTTTCTTATAAATTCCCATGCAGCCGGACGATAGGAAGTTCCCACAACAGAATTTTTAATCGGCAGTCTGGAAGCCGGCATTTCATTCATAATGCTAACATCTAAATCTCTGTACAAAATAATTCCCAGTGTACGTGGAATCGGCGTCGCACTCATTACAAGAACATGGGGGTCTTTCCCTTTTTTCATAAAGGCATCTCTTTGTTTTACTCCAAAACGATGCTGCTCATCGGTAACAATAAATGCAAGATTGTCAAAAGCTACATCGTCCTGTATCACTGCATGCGTTCCAATTAAAATTTGAATCTCACCAGAGGCACAGGCTGCCTTTATCTCTCTTTTTTCCTTTGCTTTTGTGGAACCGGTAAGCAGGGCAACGGTAATCCCAAGTGGGGAAAGGAGTTTCACAAAGTTCTGGTAATGCTGTTCTGCAAGTACCTCTGTCGGAGCCATCAACGCCGCTTGGTAACCGGCAAGAACAGCAGCATACATCGCTGTCATTGCTACAATCGTCTTTCCCGAACCAACGTCTCCCTGTAAAAGGCGGTTCATTGCCATTGTATCGGAAAAGTCCTGGCGAATTTCATTTAACACCTTTTTTTGTGCCCCTGTAAGAGGATACGGTAAATTTTCTACAAACCTCTTTACGGGTTCTTCCATTGGAATAATATAGTGATTGAGTGCTTGTTCCTCCCTGTCTTTGACAAGTTCTAACGCACTGAAAAAACGGAAAAATTCATCAAAAATGATTCGCTTTTTCGCCTCCATCAAATGTTCGGTCCCTGTAGGAAAATGTACTTCTCTAAGTGCTGTATTCACTGGTTCTAAATCATAATAATTTCGAACGGTTTCCGGAAGATACTCTTCTTCTCTGTACATTTCAAATGCAGCTGCCTGTGCTTTTTGTACTGTCTTATTCGACAATCCTGTTGTGAGAGGGTAAATCGGCTGAAATGTTTCCATTAACTGCAAATACTTTTCCCTCTTACAGTACTCCGGCTGTTCTAACATAAGACGTCCATCTTTATAAATCGGGGTTCCTGTAAAAATCCACTGTTCTCCCTGTTTTAATGTATTTCGAAGATACGGCATATTAAACCAGCGCACAAAAAGCTGTCCGCTGACATCTGCGATAAGCCCGGTACAAAGTTTTAACTTCCGAACAGTCTTTAGATGAATCGGGGAAGCGATTTCTGCCTCAATCGAACATCTTTGTCCTGTCTTTATCTCTGATATGGAAATTGGCTCTGGATAAGTCGTGTAACAACGAGGATAGTGATGCACCAACTGATCTACGGTCTCTATGTCAAGCTTTGCAAGTAACTTTTCCGTCTTTTCTCCAATTCCTTTAATTTCCCTTACTGGTATTCCCAACTGAGATTCTCCTTCCTCCACATGCATCATGTGGTAATATTATTTTATCTTAATCAAAACACTCTTATATGAAAATAGCAGCGATTCCATGTCAATACACGGAATTGCTGCCACAAAGGAGTGATTTATTCCCTCTTTTTTCATTATATCATTATTTCATTTATCTTACTCGACAGAAATCATATAGTAATAGATTGGCTGTCCGCCAAAGTTGACCTCTACTTCGCATTCTGGGAACTTATCCTCAATTGCATCGGAAAGTGTATCTGCATCATCTTTGGTTACATCGGCTCCATAGTAAAGGCAAATAAGTTCCGAATCTTCATCTGCCATTGTAGAAAGTAATTCTAATGTTGTCTCAGTAAGATTCTTTCCTACTGCAGCGATTCCATCATCATTGATTCCCATGATGTCTCCATTATGAATTTCCTTTCCATCAATTACTGTGTCTCGTACCGCGTAAGTAACCTGACCGCTTGCAATATCCTGATAAGCCTCTTTCATATTCTCTTCGTTCTCATCCACACCTGCTTCTGGCATATATCCAATCATTGCGGATATTCCCTGTGGAATTGTCTTTGTTGGAAGAACGATAATCTTCTTATCTTCTGTTAAATCTCTGGCCTGCTCTGCTGCAAGAATAATATTCTTATTATTTGGCAGGATAAAGATATTCTTTGCATTGACCTGCTCGATTGCGTTAAGCATATCCTCTGTGCTAGGATTCATCGTCTGGCCGCCTTCAATAAGGTAATCTACACCAAGACCTTTGAAAATATCGGTAAGTCCCTCACCAACAGATACTGCAATAAATCCAACTTCTTTGGCTGGTTTTTCTGCAGCTGCTTCTTTAGCGGCAAGTTTCTCTTCTTCTGCTTCCTGCTGTCTCTGACGGGCTGCCTCATTCTCTGCATCTTTGATGAGCTTCTCCTGATGCTCTAAGCGCATATTGTCAATCTTCATATTAGAAAGCGCACCAAATGTTAAGGCCTTTTCAAAGGCTTCTCCTGGATGATTTGTGTGTACATGTACTTTACAAATCTCTTCATCCGCAACTAATACTAAAGAATCACCTATAGAAAGGAAGAACTTCTTTAATCCCTTCTCATCTTCTTTTGTGAGCGGCTTATCTAACAAAATAATAAATTCTGTACAGTAGCCAAATTTGATATCTGCTGTAGAAATATCTGCTTTTGGTGCACTGATTACTGCAGATGACATAGACGCTGCCTCTGCCGGAACTTCAATGTCTGTTACCTTGCCGGTAAGAGCATCAACGATTCCCTGTAACACTTCCATAAGACCCTGTCCGCCAGAATCTACTACACCTGCCTCTTTTAATACCGGAAGCATATCTGGTGTCTTAGAAAGGACTTCGTAGCCGTAGGCAACGATTGCCTCGCAGAATGCGATAACATCCATATCCTCATCGACTAACTCTTCTGCCTTATCTGCCATTCCTTTTGCAACCGTAAGGATAGTTCCTTCTTTTGGCTTCATAACTGCCTTATACGCTGTCTCTACTGCTCTTGTAAATCCGGCTGTAATCTCATCCTTACCAAGAGAATCTGCTTTGGAAACTGCCTTTGTGAATCCTCGGAATAACTGGGAAAGGATTACACCAGAGTTACCACGGGCTCCACGAAGAGAACCATTGCTGATAGCTTTACATATTGTAGCCATTGTAGGTTCAGCAACTGCTCCAACTTCCTTAGCTGCTGCTAAAATTGTCAGGGACATATTTGTTCCGGTATCTCCATCGGGAACCGGAAATACATTCAGTTCGTTGATATAATCTTTTCTGGAATTAATACGGTTTGCACCGGCTAAAAACAATTTCTGAAAAGTTTTTGCGTCTATGGTGTGACTGTTCACAACATTTCCTCCTTATTTACCTGTTTTATCTATAATTCATAGTAGTTATCTTGTTCTTTTATTCTATAAAAAGGAATCCCTTCTAAAGCGTTATCTTAGAGCGTGTTTGAAAAATCATTCCAACAACCTGCACGCCCCAATTTGCAGAAAGCATTTTTCAAACACGTTCTAATCTACGATACGGACTCCCTCTACATAAATATTAATTTTCTCTACACTCATACCGGTAAACTTCTCCACGCGGTACTTTACATTCTGGATTAAATTCTCTGTAACTGTAGCTATGGAGACACCATATACTACAATAATATGAAAATCTATATAAATCTTGTTATCATTTATCTTGATATGAACGCCCTTGCTTACATTGTCTCTCTTTAAAAGCTGGGCAAAACCATCTTTCATATTCACAGATGCCATTCCAACGATACCAAAACACTCAATCGCGTTAATTCCGGCATAAGTTGCAATAACCTCTTCATCTATAATAACCTGACCTAAATCGGTGTGCATTTGTCCCTTCATATACTATCCCTCCGTTTTATTATCGTTTTCTATAGTATAACCTCTTTTCGGTGAAATTGGAACCACAAACATAAAATTCTTCCATTTTAAGTGCTTTCTCCTGAAACAAAAGAAGTATCTTCCCATATATTATTATAAGGAACATATTGGGGAGATTTTATGAAAAAATTATGCGGATTCGCTCTTTTTTGCTTTTCCTTTGGTCTGTTCCTGAGCTGCTTTCTCACCGGCTTTGCAGTAAAGTTCATTATTCTGGTCATCAGCATCCTGCTTGGATATCTGCTGTTTTGTGACCGATTTTAACAGAAAAGAAAAAAGAGGGAATCACTGATTCCCTCTTAACTCATATCTGCATACATTCCTGTAAGGACAAAGATTAGAGTCTTCTCTTATCCTCAGTGACAGTAAAACTACGCACGTTCTACTTTACCTGATCTTAAACAAGAAGTACAAACATACATTTTCTTAGAAGCTCCGTTCACTTTCACTCTTACAGACTTAATGTTGGATTTCCACATTTTGTTTGATCTTCTATGTGAATGACTCACTTTGATACCGAAATGAGCACCTTTGTCACAAATAGCGCATCTTGCCATGATAGCACCTCCTCGCGAATATACTTAAGTCTGACAGACTTACAACGAGTCTATACTATCAGAAATCAAAACAAATTGCAAGGAAAACTTTTAAAAATCTTCACTTTTTTTATTTGATTGATCTAAGGCAACCCAAAGTGTGTTTAAAAACCGCTTTCTATACGATATGCATTACACTTCGTGGAAGATTTTTCCTGCACGAAAGTAACGTGGTAATCTCACGTTAACTGAATACCGAATACCTTTTAAATTCCTGCGCCATCTACATCTACAACAGAAGCCTCTGCCTGTGCTGCTTTATTCACCGCAGATTCTACTTCCGGGTCAACTTTGTCCTCTGCGTCCTCTCCCTTAATAATAGAAACAACTTTATTTACGGCATCTGGAACCATATCAAGTACTTTGGTAACGGCATCCTGATCTCTGATATTGACAAGCTTTGTCTGTCCGTTATGAATAACTAAAATAGCACTTGGGGACATTTTACCTCCGATTCCACCGCCTGCACTGCTTCCCTTTTCTTTATTAAAGGCACCTGCTCCCATTCCAAAGGAAATGTCAACAAGTGGCAGAATAATCGTATCTCCAATAACCTGTGGTTCTCCAACAACTGTCTTTGAAGATAATACGTGGTCCATTCCACTAAATAAAGAATTCACTGTTGTATCAAAGTTTTGTTTATCCATTGTACGCCCTCCTGTTTAACCTAAAACGATGTTTTTAATCATTGTTCTTACACTTTTCTCTTTTAATATAGAAACAGCCAGAACAAGCATATATCCCAGCCGGATTCTTCCTCTTCCCCTGCACTTGGCCTCGAACATCTTTCTTTCAAAATCCGGATATAAAGAAAAATGTTCTCCATACTTCGGATAAAAAACAGCCGCGATTCCTGTAATATATCCTGTATATTCCGGATTACCAGTTCCAAATGCAATGTTTCCTTCTAGCTTTCCCGGAAGAGCATGCTTTAGAAAGTGAATAAGAACGTCCTTTCCCAGCTCTAACCATTCCCGCCACGGCATTTTATCTAAATTAACCTTTGTTTCTTTTAAGCTTTTTATTTTGCTTTTTATTTTCTTTAAAGAAGACTCTTTCTTTGGTTTCTTTCCATCTTTTTGCTTTTTTTCTTTATTCTTTTTCTTATCTTTACTATTTTTATCATCTCCAGAGTCTTTCTCTTTTGTTTTTTCTCTGCCTTCTGACACATCTGAGGATTTCTCTTTAGGGGCTGCCTTTTCCGCTTTCTGTTTAGAAACAGAATCTATGCTTCGACTTTTTCCCTCTGCCAGTGTCTCTGCTGTTTTACGTTCTTCTTTTGCTTTTTCCTTTTGAGACTTCTTTTTTTGCCGTTCTTTCTGTTTTTCAAGAAATTCTGGCTGATTCCCGGCAATCTGATACCCCAGTATACGTATCCGGTAATCAAAGACCTTCTCTATGTAACTGGTCTTAAAATAAAAAAGCCAGAACAGCCAGGTAACTCTTACCATAAACTTTGGTTCCCTCTGTTCCTCCTTTTCGAGTTCAAAAGAATACTGAATCGGAGTTAGCAGAACAAGCAAAACAAGTCCGATAAATAACAGGAGCAGTATTCCAAGTATTTTTAATAGTAATAATAATACATACAGCACATTTCTCCTCCTGTTTTAAAACTTCTCCAGATAATCATTCATCTCATAGATACAATCACTATTATATCCCATCTGCACAAGTTTTAACACGATTTCATAAGCCTCTTTCATAGAACCTGCAAGTCCCAACAGCTTTAAATCATTGTTCTGATAAAACTTCTGTCTCATCTCTCGTGAAGAAAGAATATACATGATCACATCTTTCCCACAGGAAGTCGTAATACCATACCAAAGTCCTTTCTTCCATATAAAAGGATGGCGGACTCCCCGCAATATAGCCTTCGCATCGTGGGAAATCGTCTCCCCAATCATTATATGTTCTGATATTGTCAACAAAAGACCGCCTCCTGTCATGATTTATTTGCAACTTATATTATATCTTTATTCTATCCATTAATTTTTCAGATTTATTTGAAAGAATATAACTCTTTTAATATTGCTTTATTTTACATGCGTATGTGTAAATAAATGTTCATTGCAATATTCATAATTTCCATTACACTTTGAGCAGTAACGGAATTCTAAATTTGGGTCATCTAATTCTGTCTTACCACAGACTGCACACTTATGACGATATGGTTTATTTGAAGCCACAGATGATGCCTTCCGGTATGCTCTCTTTCTGTGAATCTCTTTTGGAGAAACCTTTTTATAATTCCTTGATGAGAAGTAAAACAGCAGAAAGTTCAGTAAACTTACTACAATAGCAATTCTTGCTCCAAGTCCTCCAACGACAAACTGCCAAACTAAAAGCGCCACATCAAACCACGCCATCCACTTTACTTTCAGCGGAAGAATACCATAAAGATATACCCGCATCTCCGGGAATATCGTGGCGTAGGCTAAAAACATGGATAAGTTCAAATAAAAAGTATCCATGAAAATCATTGTTGATGGATAAATAAAATATACAATAAATGATGCCACAATTGTCGCAAGAACTCCTATAAGGATATACATATTAAAGCGAAATGCTCCCCATACCTGTACTAAAGATTCTCCAATCGAATAGTAAAACATCAGTACAAAAATAATAAAAATGAGACTTGCATTCGGTGGCACAATAAGGAAACCAAGCAGTCTCCAAATCTGTCCATGAAGTATCATATACGGATTTAATGCGACATAATAGTAATAAGAACCCTTTGTCAAAATATTAAGTACCGCTCCTATCGCATACAGCATAACGATATACAGCGGCAGATTTCGTATCGCATATCTTCCAAATTTACGTTCCAGCTTATCTAGCCAATTCATGGCACTCCTCCTTTAACTTTCAATGTACTGACAAGAAACCTTCTGCAAAAACAAGTGCAGTAAAAATCCCAAGCGTACATTCTTAATAAAATATTTTTGTTTATAAATGAACAGCCGGAAATCCCGGCTGTCTCATACATATTCAATTATTTAAAATGTTTATTCTTGGCAATGATTGCTCCGGCAATCAGAGTCAGTAATAAAGAGATTCCTACAACAATCCAAAATCCATATGGATTATTCGCAAATGGAATTCCTGCTACGTTCATACCAAGCGCACTTGTAACAATCGTTGGTACAGTAAGCACAATGGTAATAACTGACAAAAACTTCATCGCAATATTTAAGTTATTCGATATAACAGAAGCAAAGGCATCCATTGTTCCACTTAAAATATCACTATAAATCTTCGCCATCTCAATCGCCTGCTTATTCTCGATGATAACATCTTCAAGTAACTCCTCGTCATCTTCATAACGTGGAATGGATGTATTACGCATCAGTTTCTCAAGAACAACCTCGTTGCCTCGCAGAGAAGTTGTAAAATATACAAGACTCTTCTCTAAATCAAGCATTTCAATCAATTCCTGATTTCTCTGAGAAATGTGAAGCTTCTTCTCCACTTCATCACTCTTCTTGTCAATAATCTTCAGATACTGCAGAAACATCGTCGCATTGCGGTATAACATCTGGTAGATGAAACGAGTTCTCTTATACGTATAAAAATCCCTCACTCTTCCATCCATAAATACGGTCAGTACCGGTGAGTCTACAAGACAGACGGTAAATATATACTTATCAGTAAAGATAATTCCAAACGGTATCGTATAGAAGTATTCTCTTCCCTTACGCTCTTCGATTGTTGGAATATCCAGGATAATTAATGTGTAATTTTCCTCCACCTGTATACGGGAACGTTCCTCCTCATCCAAGGGGCTTTTTAAATCGTCAACATCAATGTTAAACTGGTCTGCTGTGGTACTTAGTTCTTCTGCCGTAGGATTGGTAAGGGCTATCCAGCATCCTTCCTCTGCCACTGCAACTTTGCGAATCCCTGAATCGGTCGTTTTAAAAATTCTTATCATGAGACTTCCCTCTTTCAACAGTTTATCGTATCTCAGTCTGCATCTTCTCTATCTTGGCAAAACGAAAGAAAGAGTCCGTTTCGCGGACTCTTACATAACTGAAACCGTTTAAATTTATTATAAGAAATATCTAATACTTTGTCAAACGCATTTCTGTGATTTTTTTACTATTTTTTAACTGCTTTTCTTTTTCATTTATTCTTTTTTTGCAGGAACGAGCAGAATCGTTCCCGCTGGTACAGTAAGATTATACAAAATACGGTTTACCTTTGCTAATTCTTCAAAGGTCATTGAAACATTTTTCAGGATAATTTTTAATGTATCCCCTTCTTTTACTACATAAGGCCGGAAATCTACTTTCCCCTGTCCCCTGCAGTCTGGTACACAGATTTCCTCACCCGGCTGCAAATTATATATATCTACAAAAGGGTTTAGATCAAGAAGTGTTCTTACCCGGCAATGATGCCTTTGTGCAATGCTATACAGCGTATCTCCTGTCTTTACTGCATACACCGGGCCGGGGCATTTTTTGGTGTCACATATGTTTACATAAACTTTTTCACTCATAGATGCTCTTCCTTTTTCTTCCTCAATTATAAAATATGACAGTCAGAGAAAAAGGTACTTTATCGTGAAAAACTCCTCATACAAATACTCCCCTCTTCTTTTGCTTTTTGTAAACATTTTCCATTCATTATATCTTTTTTTCGAAATTTGTTGTATTTTACGTTCAACTCGTTTATAATGGTTTGGATATTGAGAAATTTATCTATATATAGTGATTCAGAGCCATAGTGTCTGTCTCATTGCCTTTCTGTCAAATAACGCAGAATGCTTTTTCATCAACAAAGTGACTGAACAAGACGATACGGTGGCATCGGCAAGCGAAGTGTATCGCGGACGGTGTTATAAATGTATTCTGAACATTAGATTACCTTATTTTAATACACAACATGAATACACATTTTACTAAAGGAGATGATTAATTAATCATGAAACACGCATTAGGTATTGATATTGGTTCTACTACCGTTAAGGTAACAGTTATCAATGAGAGCCATGATATCCTTTTTTCCGATTACAAACGACATTTTGCAAATATTAAAGGAACTTTACAGACCTTATTATCTGAGGCGAGAGAAAAGCTAGGCAATCTCACAATCCATCCAACCGTAACTGGTTCCGGTGGGATGGCAATCTCAGAATACTTACATATTCCATTCTGTCAGGAAGTAGTTTGTGTGGCGAATGCCTTACAGGATTATGAACCAAAAACAGACGTAGCAATCGAACTTGGCGGTGAAGACGCCAAGATTATTTATTTTAATAACGGAATTGAGCAGCGTATGAACGGTGTATGTGCCGGTGGTACTGGTTCTTTCATCGACCAGATGGCAAGTCTTTTACAGACAGATGCAACCGGTCTTAATGAATATGCCCGTGATTACGATACCCTCTATCCAATCGCCGCTCGTTGCGGTGTTTTCGCAAAGTCTGATATTCAGCCATTAATCAATGAGGGGGCAACAAAAGAAAATCTTGCTGCTTCTATCTTCCAGGCTGTAGTAAACCAGACAATCAGTGGTCTTGCCTGTGGTAAACCAATCAAGGGATATGTCGCTTTCCTTGGTGGTCCTCTTCACTTTATGCCAGAATTAAAGAATGCATTTATCCGTACTTTAAATCTGGACGAAGAACATATTATCGACCCTCCATACTCTCATCTTTTTGCAGCAAAAGGTGCCGCATTAAACGCAAAAGAAGAATGTTCCTTCACATTAGATGATCTCTTAAAAGAGTTTGAATCCGACATTCAGCTTGCTGTAGAAGTAGAACGTATGGAGCCTCTTTTTAAAGACGAAAAAGAATATGATGAATTTATCGAAGAGCACAACCAATTCAAGGTGAAAAAGGCAGACTTAGCTACCTACAGTGGCAAATGCTATCTCGGTATTGATGCCGGATCTACGACAACAAAGCTTGCTTTAGTTGGAGAAGATGGTTCCCTCTTATACCGTTTCTACGATAATAATAACGGAAGTCCGTTAAATACAACAATTCGTGCTATGAAAGAGTTAAAGGAGTTACTTCCTCCTGCTGCGAAGATTTCCGGTTCCTGTTCTACTGGTTACGGTGAAGCATTAATTAAGGCTGCACTGCAGCTTGACCACGGCGAAGTAGAGACAATGGCACATTACTATGCTGCCGCTTTCTTCGAGCCAGATGTAGACTGTATTTTAGATATCGGCGGACAAGATATGAAATGTATCAAGATTCGTAACCACGCTGTAGATAACGTACTTTTAAATGAGGCCTGTTCTTCTGGATGTGGTTCTTTCATCGAAACTTTCGCAAAATCTCTGAACTATTCTGTAGCTGATTTTGCAAAGGTTGCGCTGTTTGCCCCATCTCCAATCGACTTAGGTTCCCGCTGCACTGTATTTATGAACTCCAAAGTAAAACAGGCACAAAAAGAAGGCGCAAGCGTTGGTGATATTTCTGCTGGCCTTGCTTATTCCGTTATCCGTAATGCCTTATTAAAAGTTATTAAGTTAACCGACCCCAAACAGCTTGGTAAAAAAATCGTTGTTCAGGGTGGTACATTCTATAATGATGCGGTACTTCGAAGCTTTGAACGTATTTCCGGCTGTCACGCCGTTCGTCCAGATATTGCCGGTATCATGGGTGCTTTCGGTGCAGCCTTAATTGCAAGAGAGCGTGAGGAAGAAACTGGAGATACACAGATGCTCTCCATCGACGAGATTATCAACTTGGAATACAGCACTTCCATGAGCCGCTGTCAGGGATGTAACAACCACTGTATCCTTACCATTAATAAGTTTAACAACGACCGTCAGTTTATTTCTGGTAACCGTTGTGAACGTGGTCTTGGCCTTGAAAAGAATCATGAGCATGTACCAAACCTTTACGAATATAAATATAAACGAATTTTTGGATATAAAGCATTAAAACCAGACGAGGCAAAACGTGGTGTTATCGGTATTCCACGAGTACTGAATATGTATGAGAACTATCCATTCTGGTATACATTCTTTACAAACCTTTCTTTCCGGGTATTGCTTTCTCCAAAGTCTTCCCGAAAGATTTACGAGCTTGGTATTGAGTCCATTCCAAGTGAATCCGAATGCTATCCTGCAAAGATTGCACACGGACATGTAATGTGGCTTTTAAAGAAGGGTATCAACACCATTTTCTATCCTTGTGTTCCTTATGAGGAAGACCAGATGGAAGGTGCCAACAACCATTACAACTGCCCGATCGTAACATCTTATGCAGAAAATATTAAAAACAACATGGAAGAGCTCCGTGATCCGAATGTCCTTTTTATGAATCCATTCTTAGCACTCGATAATGCAGATGCCTTGAAGGTACGTCTTTATGACGAGTTATCTAAACATTTCGATGTGACAAAAGAAGAGATTGACCATGCCGTAGATGAAGCTTATAAAGAAGCTGCACAGGTAAGAAAAGATGTACAGGCAAAGGGCGAAGAAACACTTGCTTATCTCGCAGAAACTGGAAAGATGGGTATTGTTCTTTGTGGTCGCCCTTACCATATCGACCCAGAGATTAACCACGGTATTCCTGAACTGATTAACTCTTTTGGCATCGCCGTATTAAGTGAAGATTCCATCTGTCACTTAGGTCATGTTGAGCGTCCATTAATCGTTTCTGACCAGTGGATGTATCATTCCCGTCTGTACGCTGCCGCAAACTACGCAAAGAAGAACAAGCAGTTAGAAGTCATTCAGCTTAACTCCTTTGGCTGTGGTCTTGATGCGGTAACTACCGACCAGGTAAATGATATTATGACGAATTCCGGACGTATTTATACCGTCCTTAAGATTGATGAGGTAAATAACTTAGGTGCTGCCAGAATCCGTATCCGTTCTCTGATTGCTGCCGTAAAGATCAGAAACCGTAAGCACATTGAGCCACATCCGGTTCCGGCAAATATCGAAAAAGTAGAATTTACAAAAGAAATGAAAAAGGACTACACCATTCTGATTCCTCAGATGTCCCCAATTCATTTCGACCTGCTCACCCCTGCCTTCCGTCACTGTGGCTATAACGTAGAGATTTTGCCGGAAATGGGGAAACAGGCAGTAGATACTGGATTAAAATATGTAAATAACGATGCCTGCTATCCATCTCTTATCGTTGTTGGACAGATTATGACTGCCTTAACTTCCGGCAAATACGATCTGAACAAAACAGCCGTTATCATCTCCCAGACTGGTGGTGGCTGTCGTGCGACAAACTATATCGGATTCATCCGCCGTGCATTAGCTAAGAACGGTTACGGTCAGATTCCAGTTATCAGTTTAAGCGTACAGGGAATTGAGAAGAATGAAGGTTTTAAATTCACTCCGGCACTTTTAGTTCGTGCTCTTCAGGGAGTTATTTACGGAGATTTATTTATGCGTGTTCTCTACCGCGTCCGCCCATACGAAAAAGTAAAAGGTTCTGCAAATCATTTACATGAAGTATGGAAAAAGCGTTGTATTAAATCTCTTGAGAAAGCACGATATGGAGAATTTAAGAAAAATATCCGCGGCATTATCCGCGACTTTGACAGATTACCAATCACAGATGAGAAGAAACCTCGTGTTGGTATCGTTGGAGAAATCCTCGTAAAATTCCTTCCAGACGCAAACAACCATCTGGTAGAACTTTTAGAAGAAGAGGGGGCAGAGGCAGTAATGCCAGATTTATTAGACTTTATGTTCTACTCCTTCTACAATAGTAATTTTAAAGCAGAATATCTCGGAAAATCTACAAAAGCTGCTAAGTTATGTAATATGGCAATCTCCGCACTCGAAGCTTACCGAGGCTTCCTGCGAAAAGAATTAGAAAGAAGCGATCGTTTCACTGCACCACCTCACATTGAGGAACTTGCCGAGTACGCAAAACCAATCGTATCCCTCGGTAACCAGACCGGTGAGGGATGGTTCTTAACTGGTGAAATGGTTGAACTTATCAAACAGGGTGCCCCAAATATTGTTTGCACACAGCCATTTGCCTGCCTGCCAAATCACGTTGTAGGTAAGGGTGTTATCAAGGAACTGCGCCGTAAGTATCCGGAATCTAATATCGTCGCAATTGACTACGATCCGGGAGCAAGCGAAGTAAACCAGGTAAATCGAATTAAATTGATGCTGGCAACAGCGGAGAAGAAGTTGAAATCTGATTTGCCGCAGGCAAAATAGACGCCAAACAAACGCCCTTTGAGAATGAAAGAATCCTTATTTGTGACTTTAGTCGCGGCGTGTTGAATACTCGCTCTACTCGCTCGTATCCAACACTTGCTCCGAGGCCACAAATAAGGATTCTTTCATTCTCAGAGGGCTGTGCTTGGGATGTGGAAGATTTTGCCTGAATGAGGGCGGCGTAGCGGGCTACGGCAACTGAATGAAAGCAAAATATACCGCAAATTGGGGCGTGCAGATTGTAGGAATGATTTTTCAAATACGCTCTAGGTCACAAATATAGTTTATTTTATTTACTTCCACGGTCTTTTTCCTTCTGTCCAGCCTTTCGCTTTCCAGTAATCAGCATCTACGGAAACTCTTCCGCCACCACGCTGTACCTTTGCCATGACATTGAAAAACATTCTCGTCTTTAGGCCTGGCTTTACATGACCAATATTAGACTTAATCTTTGCTGCAAGTGCCGTTGTATTCTTATCAATCTTTTGCATCATCTCCTCACTGATCGTCTTATAGGAAACTGCGTGAATATTCTCTCCATATTTATAAATCTTTCCGACACCCCACCACCAGAGACTGTCTGCCATATCCTGATTAGTTGATTTCGTTCCTTTACCCGCCGCTGTAGAAATACAGACTGCCTGCTTCGTAAACATACGCTCATCAGGTCTATGTACCATCCACTGATGTCCATAATGGTCAAGCCACGCTTTCATCGGCCCCGTCACATGATATACATACACCGGACTTGTAAGGATAATGACATCTGCTTCCTTTATTGCCTTATTAATCGGAATAAGCTTCTCATAATGTGGACACTTTTCCTTCGCCTTCATAAAACAGGAATTACATCCCACACAAAACTCTCCAAAATCTCTTGGCAGGAAAAATTCTGTCACTTCTCCACCGAGTTTTTCTGCCAGCATCGCTCCAATATGGTAGGTGGAACCTCTGTGGTTCTGTCCATGAATCATTGCTATTTTCATAATTGCTACCTCTATTCTCACTCAATACTCTAATCTTATTGTTAATTTCCAATTTTGTCAATTCTGATTTGTAGAACTAAACAGACGCCGCTGCAGAAGAAATCTGTAGCCAGATTGCCCGAAGGCTTTAGAAAAGAACTACTAAAAAATATCCCATTTTGTTCCGTTGTGCTAAACGTTCCATTTTGCCTGATAAAACAACCTTGCTCGAAAACGAGCTCGCAAGGTTACAGTCAAAATTCCACAGCACAAAGTCACAAAATGGGATATTTTTTAGCAGTTCTTTTTTCAAATTCGTTATGCAATCCGGCAAAAAGTTTCTAAAGCGGCTGTTTAATTCCTATACATTACAAGAATTTAAACTTGTCTTTCCAAATTAGAAACAGTTGAAAAGATTTGGGGATAATGGCAGTTGAAATAAGAACTCTGGTATATTATTTTTCAACGGGATTGACTCTTAAATTAATATGCTACTCCCTTTAAATCAACAGAAAAAGCTGATTTTCAGCTATATTACAATATTAATTCTTCATTAGTCACCTGCTATTTGGGTTATTATTGTAAAATTGCTGCGATATTATAACAATAGCTTGTGTGTCACTCCCTAATATCTCATTTCTCAGAAAGCCATAATCTTCTGGAGAATCTCCAAATTCTCCAACATTAAATTCTTATTCTTCTCAATAATTCTTATAGTACTCCAACTACAGATTCTCCAACAGCCAACAAACAGCCCACAGAAAGAGAAATAACCTATATTTGTGGCCTGGGAGCAAAGGTTGGATGCGAGCGATTAAGCGAACATTCAACCTGCAGCGACGAAAGCCACAAATATAGGTTATTTCTCTTTCTGTAGGCGTCTGTTTTGCTACGCAAATCAGAATCTACAGTTCCGCAGCAAATTCCCTCAACTTCTGTTTTGCTTTTGGAGACAGATTCTTCGGAACTTGCACCTCTACCGTCGTATACTGGTCACCATGTACAGAAGAATTCTTCATGGAGACGATACCCTTTCCGCGGAGTCTTAATTTACTTCCGGATTGTGTTCCCGGTTTTATGCTACAGCGGACATTACCATAAATGGTCGGTACGGTGACATCTCCGCCAAGAACGGCTGTGATAAATGGGATAGTTACTGTGTTAAAAATATCCTGACCGTCTCTCTTAAAACCTGGCTTTTCCGAAACGGTTACTTTCAAGAATAAATCACCGGCAGTTCCACCATTATAGCCGGGAGTTCCCTTGCCTTTTAATCTGATACTCTGTCCCGTTTCTATTCCTGCCGGAATATTAACTTCTAATGCCTGTACTTTGCCATTCTCATCTTTTAAGTGGATTGTTTCTTTTTTTCCAAATGCGGCTGCATCAAAGTTTACCTGTATATCTGCATGAATATCATTTCCTTTTGTTTGATAAGATTGCCGATTTCCAAATCCTCCATTTTGCCGGAAATTGCCGTGAAAGCCATTATTAAAGTTTCCATTTTGACCAGAGCCGCCTCTGAAACCAGATTTTTTAAAGCCTCCGCCAAAAAAGTTTTCAAAGATATCTCCCATATCACCGCCTTCAAAATGAAACTCCTGATAACCATTGCCGTTATTCGAGCGGTATGTGCCTCCGCGAAAACCTCCGCTTCCCCCGAAGTTACTAAAACCTCCAAAACCTCCATCGTTACCATACGGGCCAGACTGTGCATTTCCCGTTCCATCAAAGGCGGCATGACCAAAACGATCATAGAGTTTCTTTTTCTCTGGATCACTTAAAACTTCATACGCTTCTGTCACTTCCTTAAATTTTGCTTCGGCATTACTATCCCCAGGATTAATATCTGGATGGTATTTCTTCGCCAATTTACGATAGGCCTTTTTAATAGTCTTCTCATCTGCATTTTTATTTATTCCAAGAACATCATAATAATCTGTTTTTGTTACCATAATCTTCACCCTCTCGTTGTGAATTCTATTTGTTCTAGTTGAAATATAACACTGTATTTTCTTATTGTCAACTCTTTCTTTAAAATACGCTCTACGAGGATTCTCATTTAACCAAACACGACAACGGCCACTACTTAAATATCATTTCCTGGAGCATGTTTAAATACCTCTTTTAAACACACTCTTAAAAGCCTTTCCATCTTCTTCCACGCAAATTTCAGAAAAGGCTCTTTTATTGACTTTATCTTTCTTTTCCTTTATACTATTATAGATATTAAATCACAAAAGAAAGGAAAGGTATAATGAAAAAAGTTACATCGTTATTAATGGCACTTATTCTGTCTGTTACTATTTTAATGGGCAGTATTCCAATGAATGCTTCAGCAGCTACTACAGAAGTTCCTGTTGGCTGGTATCAGCAGGGTAAAAAAGTATACTACTACGAAAATGGTAAGAAAGTTACTGGCTGGCATACATTAAAGAGCTACTATGACAAGAAAAAGTACAAATTCTACTTTAACAAAAACGGAGTATTAGTTAAGGATTTATTTACACTTAACTACAAAAAATGGATTAAGAAAGACATTACGATCGTTGTTAACACAAAGACACATAATGCTACTCTTTATGCCAAAGATAAAAAGACTGGCAAGTATAACATTCCATTAAAGACTATGGTTTGCTCTACTTCAAGAAAGGCAAAAGGAACAAAGGCTTATTCTGGATGCCGTCTGGAAAAAACTTCTGCTGTAAGATGGTTCATCTACAAGAAAAGCCGTCCATATCATTATTACCAGTGGGGTGTTAAGGTAAAACATGGTAACTTCTATTTCCATTCTGCACGATACACTACTACAAATAACAGAAAGTTAGAAGTTGGTTTATATAACGACCTTGGAACAAACCAGACAACAACAAGCGTTCGTCTTCAGGCTGTCAATGCAAAACTTATCTATGATATTGCTACAAAGACAAACAAGAAGAAACGTGTCTGGGTTAAAGTAATCAGAAAGAACAAGGAAAAAGGACCTTTCGGTGTTTATACTTTAGCCGGAACTACTGGAAAGATTAAAAATAAAAAGAAAAGAATTGACCCTACAGATCCTAGTATTAAGGGAAATAAGAAGATTTACTCTTATGCTATGAGTATTTTAAACGGTCTTAAATAATTTTCTAATAAAAGAAGCATTGCTTCATTAAATTTACCTGTCTGTGAACATGAGCAACATTCTATTTTGTTTATCAGACAGGTATTTTTATGAGCTAATGATTCTTTTTATTTTCTTGTTAGAAGAGGGTAAAGCAAATATGTTCACATTATATAGCCCAGCAGATATATAATAGATATCCAGCATAAATGGAAAAAACAAGGATACCATCTCTTCTTTTAATTTTCTGACGAATTAACATAGGAAGAAGCGCAAGTACTGAAATAAGGATACATAAAGGCATATCAATTTGTGCCATCTGCAGTGAAACTGGAAGTTTCTCTCCACTAAGTAATGTACAGATTGGTAAAATAAAAGCGGAATCTATCATATTGGCACCTATAATATTTCCGACAGACAAAGAAGACTCTTTTTTTAGGATTGCTGTAACTGTTGTTACAAGTTCCGGCAAAGATGTTCCCATTGCAACAATCGTTACCGAGATAATATCTTCGCTGATATGCAGAATTTCCGCTATTTTACAGGCAGAATGTACTAGTAACTCTGAACCTGCTACAATACACACCGCGCCTATACAAAACCAGAAAAATGTTTCCCATATACTACTTTGTTTTTCTTTCCATTTACTTCTTTTATTTTTTACCTTTTTTTCTCCGTTTTTCCCAGCCTGTATTTTTTTATGTAATATCATATCTTCTTTTTTTCTTTTACTGTTGGAAACTTCTTTTTTACAAACTGCATTTTTGACATTCTCTACAAGAAATAAAATCCCGGCAAGTAATAGCAGGAGACAATCTGCCCTGTCAAATATTCTATCTTTGAAGCTAATCAATAACAACAGTAATGTTCCAATATATAAGCTGTTTTTAAATAAATATTCTTCTCTTTTAATTGCAACGGGAAGAAAAAATAAACTAAGCGCAAGAATAATTCCTGTATTTGCAGAAACAGAACCAACTGCATTTCCTATTGCCATGGCAGAATGCCCATCTAACGCAGCCGCCACAGAAACAATGATTTCCGGCATCGTTGTTGCAAAACTCACAATCGTTGCTCCGATCACATATTTCGGTATTCCAAGTATTTCCGATAATTTTGACGCAGCATCAACAAACCAGTCTCCTCCCTTACAAATAAGAATCAGTCCAATAAAAAAAGACATATAAATCATATACAGCCCTCCTGCCCTATATCTCTTTCATATGTCTTTTTTCGGTATTTATACCTGTTTTTTTTATATGCCTTATATATTTTTATTGGTTTTCGTTCAGAATTCCCCCCGGCAGATGCTTCACTTCTCTTCCTATTGCTTTTGCTTCCGGTGCTTTCAAAACTTCTATTTCTTTGCGGATTGCGTCCATCTTCAAATCAAGGGCGGCACTCTCATCAGCACATTTCTTTAAATCCGCTGTAAGCTGGTCAGAAGCAATATCTTTCTTATATTTTAATTTATGTTCAAGGCTTGCCCAGAAATCCATTGCAATTGTACGAAGCTGTACTTCTACTTTCATCATTTTCTTTTTATGCTCTAAAAAGATAGGGACTTCCACAATCAAATGCAGACTCCGATAGCCATTCTCCTTCGGATTCTCTATGTAATCTTTACGCTGAATCAATGTGATATCATCCTGCTCTAGCAGACAATCTGCAAGAAAATAAATATCTTCTCTAAATGAGCAGATAATACGGATTCCTGCAATATCTGTAAGATTCTCCTCAATACTCTGCGTTGAAAAAGGAAGATTCCTTCTGTTTAACTTCTCTGTAATGCTCTCAAGACTTTTCACCCTTGTTTTAATCGACTCAATCGGATTTCTGTCATGTGCCAGTGAAAACTGTTCATTCAGCACACGAAACTTTGTCTCTACTTCCATAAGCGCACACTGGTAATATGCCATTAATTCTTTATATGGTTTTTGCTCTCTCTGAAGCAAATCATGTATTTCTTTTGTAGATAATTCCCGGAACACCCTCTCTCTGAGTCTATCCCCGATTGGTGAACGCATTAAATCATCTAATGCTCCAAAAATTTTCTTTCTCTGTTCCATTCTTCTTCATTCCTTTCATATCGTATTTCCACGACAAGTAGAATACTCTGTCTAATTTTACCATAAATTGTTGTTTATCTCAATTCATTTTCTATATCTTACTTCACAATTCCTTATACAATTTTCTAAAGATGTTTGTTTGCAAATTCGATATTTTATGCTATAATACCTCAAGTTGTAACACTTTTTTAATATTTGTAAGACATTTGTAACTATTTAATATCTTCAAAATACAAAATAATGAATAGATGCTTCTTATTTTTTATTTTAAATCTGTAAAAACATCTTATAATCATGTTCTCCTGGAATCTTTTTTACAAAGTCAAGTGTAGAAAAGACTTTAGGAACAAACACATAATACATTAATGGAGGAATTGTTGTGAAAAAACATATCTTTTTAGGCGTTCTTTTAATGTTGACCGGATTTTTCTTTATTCCGTCAAAAACTTTCGCTTTTCAACATGCCTACGAAAGCAAATCTGACTTTATTTATGCCCTAGCAAGAAATGAACTGCCCGTATACTATTCTGATTACAGCAATGATTTAAAAACTGTACTCCCTAAATATACCGGTGTCAAAGTAATCGGTTCTTCCGGTTCCTGGTACGAAATTCAGTATGCTTCTAAAAAAGGCGGAACAAAGAATGGCTGGGTAACAAGAGATGAATTTCATTCTGATTGCCTGATTTATGATGGCAGAGAAAAACAGCCTTTTTCAAACGGTACCTATCAGCTTTCTTTTTATGAGGAGAATTCCTCGGATTCTTCTTTTGCTATGAATACAGCTTCTATTATCTCAGAAAATTTTTCCTGTTCTTTTAAATATGCTGGTGACAACCGTTACACCATACGCAAAGCAGGAGAAGAAAAATATTTAAAAGCAGATACATTATCAAACACACCTTCTTCAAATGAACTTTGGGGAAGTAAACAGGAAGCTGGTACTTTTCTTATTACAAGAAAAAAGGACTATTATACAATCTGCGATGAAACTACCAAAAGAAATCTTTCTCAAAACGATGGCAGTATTTTAGAGTTCACAACAGATTCTAATGCCGTATGGCGTCTGACCCGTAATAAAAAAGCAATCGAAAAAGAAAATCTTCAGGTTTTTGTCCAGTTTGACCCTGTCTGGGCAAAGCATCATTACGGCAATGAAACCACAAAAGATACTGACACAAATAATTTTTGCACTTCCGGCTGCGGTATTTTTGCCACAGTAAATGCTATCTACTCTTTAAGTGGCCATTTTCCTGATCCTTATGAACTGGCACAATACGCTTCTGATAAGCATTACCGCATCGAAGATTGTGGTACTGACAGCGGATTCTTTAAGGCAGCTGCCGAAAAATTTGGCTATAAATATGGATTCTCCTACGATGGAAGCGGCGAATCCTTTAAAGAATTAAAGGAAAAGTTAAAAGAAGGAGATACTGCTATCGCCTATCTTCCAGGACATTACGGTACTATTGTTGATTATAATGCAAAAAAAGATAAATATCTGTTAATGGATCCCCATTATCTCCCAAAAAGAGGGACTTCTTCTTTCGGAGACTGGGTAAGCCAGAAGGATTTAGAAGAAGGCACATTGATGGTGCAAACTTTTTTCTACTATAAAGCGGAATAGTATTGAAGTAACAGACGAATCCCGAAAGCTAAGTACTGTATATCTGTGACTTTCGTCGCGGCAGGTTAAACGTTCGCTTACGCGCTCACATCTAACCTTTGCTCCCAGGCCACAGATATACAGTACTTAGCTTTCGGGATTCTGTTTTTTGGCCGCCTCAATGTAGTATTGGTACAGATATTGGAAAATAAGTTTTTAAGGAAAGATTTGACAAACCTTCCACCTGCTATTTCAATTCAAATAATAGAAATTATGTAAAACCTTCTAGAACGTGTTTGAAACATGCTCTAACCTCCCTTTTTCCGTCTATTGAATCAAATCACAATAATTTATCCGTCTTCCTCCTATTTGAGCGTTGTTATTTCTATATGAGTGTTATATAATATAAGCAATATGTTATGGGAAGGCGGGTTACATATGAATTTAAGACAGATTAATGAATTGTGGAATGAATATAAGGAAAAGTATGATTTACCAAAGGATGTGCAGATTTCGGCTGTGCAATATGATGCAGAGAAATATGTTGAGGGGTTTTTTAACATTTTAGAGCTTCTTGACGGCAAGTACATTCTGCATTTGAATCCTCGTTTTCATCTTTATAGTGACAGTTATGCCCGTTTTATCCTTTTCCATGAATTTACTCATTTTTATGATTTCATAAACAGTTCTTTTGATGAGACAGAAGACTTATTTATTTATATGAATGCCTATTCTGAATTTCATGCCTGCCGTGTTACACTGGCACGTTTTATGGAACGCCTTACCCTAAAAACTGTACATATAGACAAGATTCAGATTCCAGGGCCATTTAATGAGATTTCTATCCGTCATCTTTTAGAGGAGGGGCTTTGGAGAGTAAAAGTTTGTTTTGAACAGTTTCTTGAAACACTTGAACCGAATGATTTCGTTATGACTTTCCGTCAGTTAATGTATCTTCTCGGTTATATCTCTCTTTTTGAGAACGATGATGTTTTATTAGAGCAGACTTTACAGTTTGCACATCTTGATACTGATGATTTCTTCGCTTTATATCATGCTTTAAAAGAGATTGATTACGATGAAATTTTAAGACTTACAAGAAAGATTTACAATTCTGCATTTCTCATATATTTAAGGGGATTTTTCAGAAGGAACTACGACAAACGTATTCTTCCGGATGACGAGCTTGAGAATATCACAGCAGATAATTGCGATGAATATAAAGCAATCCTTGACAAACGACAACAGGAGGTTGCAGCTTAAGGTTGAGAATAAACAGATGCTCTCATAAGTTCTTAGTATATAAAAATGCTTCGTATCACTGCACTCAAAATACGCAACCGTATTTTGAACTTGCTCTAGAGCGTGTTTTTATATACTAAGAACTTATGAGGGCTGTTTATTTTTAAATTTAAGGCAGCAACGCTATAGATATAAGATTTGGGGAAGATGGTTGAAGGATTAGAAATTCCGAAAGTCAAATCTTTTTGGACTGATTTATAAAGTTTTTTTATAGTGAACAGAAGGCAGGAAATGAAATACTCTATATTTGTAGCCTCGGAGCAAGTGTTGGATGTGAGCGCTTAAGCGAACATTCAACGCGCCGCGACTAAAGTCACAAATATAGAGTATTTCGTTTCCTGCCTTCGTTGGTTTAGAGCGTGTTTAAAAAATGCTCTAGACTATCTAATCTGTCCTTCTCCCCGGATGATATATTTATAAGTACATAATTCTTCTAAGCCCATTGGTCCTCTGGCATGAAGTTTCTGGGTGGAGATTCCCATCTCGCATCCGAGTCCAAATTCGCCTCCATCTGTGAAGCGGGTAGAAACGTTCACATATACTGCGGCACTATCTACTCTCATAGTAAAATAGTCTGCTGCTTCTTTTGATTCTGTAATAATTGCTTCACTGTGACCTGTAGAATGTTTTGAAATATGCTCTACTGCTTCTTCCACGCTATCTACTATTTTTACCGCAAGAATGTAATCAAGGAATTCTGTATCAAAATCATCTGCCCCAGCCAGTGTTCCTGAAATAATTTTAGCGGCTCTATCACAAAGACGCAGTTCCACCGGAATTTCACCTTTTTCTTTTCGTTCTTCTACTAATTTTTTCTGTAATAATGGCAGGAACTTTTCAGCAACTGCGCTGTGAACAAGAAGAACTTCTTCTGCATTACAAACGCTTGGACGGCTGGTTTTGGCATTTTCAATGATCTGTAATGCCTTCTCAAAATCGGCGCTTTCATCGACATAGACATGGCAGATTCCTGTTCCGGTCTGAATACATGGTACTTTGGCGTTCTCTACGCAGGAACGGATAAGGCCAGGACCTCCTCTTGGAATGAGTAAATCCACATAACCGACTGCTTTCATCAATTCTACAGAACTTTCTCTGCTGGTATCTTCGATAAGCTGGATGCCTTCTCCTGGAAGATTTGACTTTACCATACCTTCTTTTAAGGCAGTAACTACGGCATTCGCACTCTTCCACGCTTCTTTTCCACTTCGAAGAACACAGACATTACCACTCTTAATACAAAGGGCTGCTGCATCGCTTGTTACATTTGGACGGCTCTCGTAAATAATTGCGATAACTCCCATTGGAACTGCTGTCTTTTCAATGACAATTCCATTTGGGCGTTCTACAGTTCTTAATACTTTTCCGGCAGGGTCATCTAAGTCAATCAGCTCTCTGATTCCCTTTGCCATTCCCTCGATTCGACCAGCATCTAACATTAAGCGGTCAATCATGACATCAGAAATCTTTCCTCTTGCTGCTTCCACATCCTGTTTATTTGCCTCTAAAATTGCATCTGTATGTGCTAAAAGGGCATCTGCCATATTGGCAAGTGCCTTGTTTTTGGTTTCGGTATCTGCTGAGTTAATCGCATTTTTCGCTGTGACTGCCTGTGTCAGTATCTCTTTTGTTGTCATGCTTTTTTCCTCCCGATAAACTTTGTTCCCACCTTTTCTCCATCAATGATATTGTAGAGAAGTTCTGGTTTTGTTCCGTTAGCAATAATCATATCAATGCCGGCATTCATTGAGATTTCTGCCGCATGAATCTTTGTAATCATTCCACCAGTACCAAGTGTTGTTCCTTTTGTACCTGCTAATTCTTTTATTTCCGGAGTAATAGAAAATACAGTATCAATCAACTGAGCATCCGGGTTATTACGCGGGTCGCCGGTATAAAGACCATCAATATCACTTAAAATAATCAATAAATCTGCATTTGCATTCTCTGCAACGATTGCTCCCATTGTATCATTATCACCCACAGAAATTTCCTGTGTTGCAATGGTATCATTTTCATTGATAATCGGAATAACATTTAACTCTAACAGACGGTTTAATGTACTCTGAAAATTCTTGTGGCTTTCTTCATTTGAAAAGTCAAGCCCGGTAATCAGCATCTGTGCAACGATATGATTATATTCTCTGAATAATTTATCATAAAGATACATCAGTTCACACTGTCCTATCGCTGCTGCGGCCTGCTTTGTGGGCATATCTTCGGGCTTACTTTTCATATTCAGTTTACCGACACCCATACCGATAGCACCGGAAGATACCAAAATAAGCTCATGTCCTGCATTCTTTACATCACTTAAGATTTTGCAAAGCTTTTCTGTTCTTCTGATGTTGATTCTTCCGCTTGTATGGGTCAATGTTGATGTTCCCACTTTTACAACGATTCGCATAATAACCTCCTAAAAAAGGCACCTGCTGCGAACAGATGCCTTTTTATTTATAAATATTTTATAATACTTTACTTAAGAAACTCTGAGTTCTCTCATTTGTTGGATGGTCCATAACCTCTTCCGGGGTTCCCTGTTCCATAATAACACCCTGGTCAATGAAAAATACTCTGTCTGCTACATCATGGGCAAATCCCATCTCGTGAGTAACTACAACCATAGTCATACCCTCTGCAGCCAGCTCTTTCATAACATCAAGAACCTCACAAACCATTTCAGGGTCAAGTGCTGAAGTTGGCTCATCAAATAACATGATATCTGGTTCCATCGCAAGCGCACGGGCAATCGCTACACGCTGCTGCTGTCCACCGGAAAGCTGTTTTGGCTTCGCATCTGCTTTCTCTGCCAGGCCAACACGCTTTAACAGCTCAAGAGCCTTCTTTTCTGCTTCTTCTTTAGACTTTAACTTAAGTTCTACAGGAGCAAGCATAATATTCTCTTTTACTGTATAATGAGGGAACAGGTTAAACTGCTGGAATACCATTCCGATATGCTGACGAATCTTGTCAATATTTGAATTCTTTTCCGTAATACTCTGTCCATCTACAAGAATCTCTCCGGCTGTTGCTTCCTCTAAACGATTCAGACAGCGAAGAAATGTTGACTTACCAGAACCAGAAGGTCCAATGACACAGATCACCTCACCGGCTTTAATCTCTGCATCAATTCCCTTTAAAACATGTACATGTCCAAAACTCTTCTTTAGACCTTTTACATGAATCTTTACATCTTTTTCAGTTGTCATTACGCATTCATCCTCCTTTCAACATATCTTGAGATAAATGACAGAACTGTCACTATCAAAAGGAAGAAGACTGCTACCCATGTATATGTTGCAAATGATTCCATCGTTCTTCCTACATAAATCTTTGCATTATACATAACCTCTGATAAACCGATTGCGTAAAGAATCGTAGAATCCTTTAACGTAATAATAAACTGGTTTACAAGAGATGGGAGACAGATACGCACTGCCTGCGGAAGAATAATCTTCTGCATTGACTTTGCATAACTTAAACCAAGACTCCTTGCCGCTTCCATCTGTCCTTTATTAACGGACTCAATAGAACCTCGGAAAATCTCAGAAATATAAGCGCCTGCATTCAGGGCAAGTGTAACTAAACTGGCTGTAAATACGGTAATGCGGAACTGTGAGCCTGTAACCGCCTGAATTAACTGTGGCAGGGCAAAATAGAAATAAAATGCCTGCACCAGCATCGGAGTACCACGAATCAGCCAAATATAAAACTTTGCGATTCCACGTAATACAATATTACTGGAAATATTCATAAGACATACGAAAATACCGATAACCAAAGCGATGATCAGAGATAGAATCGTAATCTTAACTGTCATAGTAAGTCCAGTCAACAATGTTGGATAGACTTCACTTAAAACTCCAAATAGATTCATAAATTAACCTCTTACCTAACCTTTGTCTCTCAATTATTTCGCTGAGGTATATTTTGCAACGATCTCATCATAAGTACCGTTCGCTTTAATATTCTTTAAACCTTCGTTAAACATCTTGAGTAAATCTGCATTCTGTCCTTTTAATACGGCAAAACCATAAGGTGTGGAGAAGTTATCTTTCTCTTCTGCTACAATCTCAAGACCATTACCCTGAGAAACACCATAAGCCATTACAGGCTGATCTTCGAAACATGCAACGGTGTTGCCTGTCTTAACATCCTGGTACATTGTTGCGGAATCATCAAAATATGTGATATCAAATCCATATTTATCTTTTAAAGACTCAGCACAGTCAGCTCCCTGTGTACCTGTCTTCGCTGCAACTTTCTTACCTTTTAAATCTTCATATCCCTTGATGTCACTGCCTTTCTTTACAGCCATACATACATAGGAATCATAGTAAGCTTCGGAGAAGTCATATTTTTTCTGTCTTTCTTCTGTGATAGACATACCGGCAATTGTTCCATCTGCCTGTCCGGACTCAAGAGCAGCTACAGCGGCATCAAAACCAAGAGGCTGTAAATCATACTTAAATCCCTGATCTTTTGCGATCGCAGCTAAGATATCTACATCAATACCTACGAATTCATTTTTATCATTTGTGAATTCAAATGGTGCAAAAGTTGTATCTGTCGCGATAATATAAGTCTTATCAGAAGCACTGCCTCCTTCTGAACTGGATTCTGCCTTGTTTGAGCTGCTTCCACATGCTGCTAATGATAACATCATAACTGCTGCTAAAGCTACAGATAAGAATTTTTTCATAATGTATCCTTCCTTTCTTAATTCTTATTATTTTATACTCACCATTCTATTATATCTATTTTGAATAAAAAATGCAAGAAGCTTTCAAAATATGTTCACTTTATTTTTTTTACGATTTTCTTTCTTCTGAAAATTTTTCTTGACTTTTTACCTTATATGAAATATTATAAGCCAAAATCGTCAAAACGATTTAGTAAAAATTTATTTTTATACCGACAATCTGTTTATCGGTATAATATACATTTATGATAAGGAGATGTAGAATTATGAAAACAGTCACAATCAAGTTTGGCTCTGTGGATAATGCGACATCATTTGTAAAAGCTATTGAAGATTTTGAAAGCCACTTTGACTTAATTTATGGACAGTACGTTGTAGATGCCAAGTCTCTTCTTGGAGTAATGACTATGGATATCCGCAACAAAGTTGATTTAAGAATCATGGAAAGAGAAAATGAGATGCCAACGATCATGAAGGCGATCTCCCCTTATATCGCAGCATAATTTTTTCTTCAAATTGTATGCCTGAATTGGACCTTCCAATTTGAATCTTAACAGAATTTATGCTATAATGAAAATGCTCGAAGGCTCAATTTTTTAAAGCTGACGAGCATTTTCTATATTTAGGAGGGACAGCTTATGTGGTTCGATGAAGCAGTAGTTTACCAGATTTATCCATTAGGACTCTGTGGAGTTTTAAATGAAGAAAGAAGCAGCGATGACAGTGTCGTGGGACATTCCATCCTTGAAGTAAAGGACTGGATTTCTCATATTAAAAAGCTCGGTGCTACCTGTATTCTTTTTAATCCTCTTATGGAAAGTGACTATCATGGATATGACACCAGAGATTATTACACTGTAGACCGCCGCCTTGGCACGAACGATGACTTAAAGGAAGTATGTGATGCTATTCATGAGGCCGGTCTTAAAATCTTATTTGACGGTGTATTTAATCATGTTGGCCGCGGTTTCTGGGCATTTAAGGATGTGCAGGAAAAGAAATGGGACAGCCCATATTGTGGATGGTTTCATTTAAGTTTTGATGGAAATACAGAATATAACGATGGATTCTGGTATGAGGGATGGGAAGGACATAACGAACTTGTTAAGTTAAATCTTGATAATCCGGATGTCAGACAGCATCAGTTCGATGCAATCAAACAGTGGACAGACCTTTATGGCATTGACGGTCTCCGCCTTGATGTTGCTTACTGTCTGAGTGATTTTTACTTAAAAGAGCTACGCCGTTTTACCAGTACTCTGAAAGAAGATTTTGTTCTTATGGGAGAAACATTACATGGCGATTATAATATGTATATGAATGATGAGAAGTGTCATTCTGTTACAAACTATGAATGTTACAAAGGATTGTATTCCAGTTTTAACTGTGCGAACATGCATGAGATCAGCTACAGCTTAAACCGCCAGTTTGGTTATGAAAACTGGTGTATTTACCGTGGAAAGCATCTTCTCTCTTTTGTAGATAACCATGATGTCAGCCGTATTGCCACTATATTAGAGGATAAACAGCAGCTGCCTGTTATTTATGGCCTGCTATTTGGAATGCCAGGTGTTCCTTCTATATATTATGGAAGCGAATGGGGCATTGAAGGTAAAAAACAGGGACGTGATGAAGAGATTCGTCCTCGTCTTGAAAAACCGGAATGGAACGAACTTTCTGATGCAATTGCCGCTTATGCGAAAGCACACCACACTCACCCGGCTTTATACAACGGTGGCTATGCGAATCTTCTTGTAAGAGATAAACAACTCATTTTTGAAAGAAGCTGTGATGAGGAACGTGTTATTGTTGCAATCAATGCTGATTCCAACACATTTCATGCTGATTTTAATGCGCGCTCCGGTCTTGGAACAGATCTTGTTACAGGAGAAACCGTTGACTTTGGCGGCGGCATGGATCTTCCTCCATATAGCGCTGCCTACTGGAAGACAGAAGTAATCTAAGTAAAAATATTGAAATTTATTAAAATAAAAAAGGATGGTCATCTATGAAGTTAAGCAATGCAGAAATGCAGGAAATTGATACGATATTAGAAAAATATTGCAACACCAAAGAGGCACTTTCCATGAAAAATTTCTGCCAGCACGGCAGTGTAAGCACTTATAAACATGTTATGTACGTCACAAGAGTATGTTATTACTTAAATAAACACTTCGGACTTGGGGCAGATGTAAAGTCCCTCGTTGTCGGTGCTTTTCTTCATGACTTCTATCTTTACGACTGGCACGAAAAAGATGACAGCCATAAGTGGCATGGATTCTCCCACGCGCACACAGCCTTGCTGAATGCTGATGCCCGCTTTGCTCTAACCGATAAAGAGCGGGATATTATCGCACATCATATGTGGCCGCTGAATTTGACAAAACTGCCTCGGTGTAGAGAAGCGCTGTTGGTGTGCCTGGTTGATAAATATTGCTCTACGGTTGAAACTCTTACTATGCGGTCGGCAGAATCAGCATTCTGATTTGCTGCAGGCAAAGCTGACGAAACATTAAAATCGTCTGTTTTGGCCTGCACAAATCAGAATTGTCTATTCAAGATAATCAGAAAAAGCCTCCTCATATTCTTGATATTTCTCATACCAGATGAGATTTTGCTGTAGATATTCTTCTGATAATTCTTCGAATCGTTTGCGGAGTTCTCTCTGTCTTTTTGTCCATTTCTCTGATTGGTATTGCTCAAAGGTAAGGTTATCTAACTCGGTAGCAGCTTGTTTTTGCCAGTATTCTATATTTTTCTGGCATTTTTCGAGCTGTTCTCTAGCGAGAGTCAGCTGCCAGTCTGTGTAGGATTGTTCGGTGTTAAAGCGGGCACTCTGATGGCGTTCTTTTGCCGGAATGGATAGAAGTCCTTCTACTAAGGCAGTATTTTCTGCTTCTACCACGTCTGCCCAGGTCTGATCGCCTTCTCTTTTTTTCTTTAGCATATGAAGATAGTGCTCATAGTTAAATGGATAGTATTTTACACCATCTTCTTCGAATAATAACAAGGCATCTGCAATTTTGCTGACAAAGTATCTGTCGTGGGAAATGAACAGCATTGTCCCTGTATATGCAGAAAATGCCGATTCCATCGTTTCTTTTGCCGGTAAGTCCATATGATTGGTTGGCTCGTCTAAAACTAAGAAGTTTGGGCGGCTTTCAAGAATTTCTGCCAGAATTAAGCGGTTCTTTTCTCCACCGGATAAATCACTGATTTTTACATTTGCCTTTTGAGAGGAAAACAAATATCTTCCTAATATCTGACGTTTTTCTTTTTCTGTTAATTTGGGAAAACATTCTCCAAAATGCTCTTCTACTCTTTTTTCTGACTGTATTTCCCCGGAATGCTGGTCAAAATATCCTGTTGCAATTCCATTGCCAATTATATATTTTCCCGAGATTGGCTGGAGTTGCCCAATGATTGTCTTAAAAAATGTGGTTTTTCCTGCTCCGTTAGCTCCAAGTACTGCTATTTTCTGCCCTCGTCGGATTCGCAGGGTAAGTTCCCTGATAGGATTTTTGTAGCCGATCTTTAAATGCTCGGTTTCTAAAACATTTTTTGCTCCTGGCATAAGCGGCTCTAACTTTTCTTTAAAAATATAGGCTTCTTCTTTATCTGGCTTTTCCACTTTTTGCATCCGCTCTAACACTTTTTTCTTAGAACGTGCCATCGAAGCTTTTTTTGGCTTATGTTTAAACTTTTCTATCAGTTCATTTAATCTTGCTATTTCTTTTTGCTGTGCATCATATTTTTTCTGCCGGGACACTCTTTGCTTTTCCTTTTGCTTTTTATATTCTGTATAATTGCCGACATAGCGCATTAATTTCCCATCAGAAAGTTCATAAATGATTTCTGCAGTACAGTCAATGAAAAATCGGTCGTGAGAAACCATAATAACTGCCTTTTCATAGGAGACAAGATATTCTTCCAGCCACTCTACTGATGCAATATCCAGGTGGTTTGTTGGTTCGTCCAGAAGCAAAATATCTGGCTTTGATAATAAAAGCTTAATAAATGCCAGCTTAGTCTGCTCTCCACCGGAAAACTGCCCGATTTTTTTGCATTTATCTTCTTTTTTAAAGCCAAATCCAGTAAAAATCCGGTCATATTCTTTCTCAAAATAATATCTTTCTTTGGAGAAAATATCCTCCTCGCTTACTAAAGACAATATTTCTTCCTCTACGGTCCGCTCTGCATTTGAAAAGCTTTGCTGATGCAAAAATCCGATTGAAATCGCTTTATCAGTTGTGATTCCTTTTCCAAAGCGTTTATCATCTCTATCTAAGGATAATTCCCCACTAATTAAACGTAAAAGCGTTGTCTTTCCTGCTCCGTTACGTCCGACAACCGCTATTTTTTCCTGTCCTTTTATTGAAAAATCAATATGATTTAAGATGGTCTTGCCTCCAAGAGAAACGGTTCCATTTTCAATCTGATAACGCATAATTATTCACCATCTACTGTCCTGTAGACAACGTCTCCGCTTTTTCCGCCAGATTTGCTGCACAGGCAGACTTCATAAATTTCCATTGTCTTATCTACCGATTTACACATATCATAAATGGTAAGGAGCGAAATCTGTACTCCTGTCAGCGCTTCCATCTCGACACCCGTTTTTCCTGTTGTTTTTGTCTCGCAGACTGCAGTTATACTGCTGCTTTCTTCCTGCATGATGAAATCAACTGTTACAGAGGTAAGATTTAAGATATGACATAAAGGAATTAATTCGGAAGTTTTCTTTGCTCCCATAATGCCTGCAATACGGGCTACCCCCAGCACATCTCCTTTTTTCATGTCCTGATATTTTATTTTATCGAAACATTCTCTACTCATGCGGATAGATCCTTTGGCAACAGCAACTCTCTTTGTCACTGCTTTCTCACTCACATCCACCATAACAGCATTTCCATGTTTATCAAAATGCGTGTATTCCATATTTTTTCCTTTCTTTTTTACTTTCCAAACCCACAATTTGGGAATGTACATACTGGACAGTTTAAACATAAACCGCCCTCTCCCAGTGCCGCCAACTCTTCAACACTTATTTTATCATCTGCCATAATGCGTGGAAGTGCCAAATCAAAAATCGTTCTTTTTGCATACATAACGCAGCCTGGCAATCCTATGATTGGAATATTTCCATTATAGTAACTTAATAAAAACATTGCTCCTGGAAGAACTGGTGCTCCGTAAGAAACAATTTCCGCTCCTGTATTTTTAATCGCAAGCGGTGTCTTATCATCCGGATCAACGCTCATTCCACCGGTACAAAGAACAAGGTCCGCCCCCCTTTCAATAAAGGAAAGAATTGCTTTTGTAATCTTTTCATGATCATCGTTACAGATTTCCTGTCCGATAACTTCGGTATCGTATTCTGCAAGTTTTTCCTTAATAACAGGAGTGAAAGTATCCTCAATTCTGTGGTAATAGACTTCATTTCCTGTTGTAACGATACCGACTTTTTTATGAACAAATGGTTTTAATTCAAGGATTGGCTCTCCCCCGCAGACTGCCTTTGCCTGTTCCATCTTTTCTCTTTCAATGACAAGCGGAATAATTCTTGTTCCAGCAAGCTTATCTCCCTTTTTCACTGCAAAGTTTCCGTGACGGGAGGCAATCATCAGCTCCCCCATCCCATTGATCTTTTTCATTTTGTCACTGTCTACTTTTAAAAGCCCGTCAATATCTGCAACAAGTTCAATCTTTCCCTCTTTTACCGAAGTTGGATGCATATATTCTCCCTGACACATTTCCCGAAGGATTTCTGCCGCCTCATTTTCGTGAAGTCTGGTCTCTCCCTTTTCCCAAATATAAACGTTGTCTTTTCCAACGCTTAGTAATACTGGAATATCTTCTTCTGTAATCACATGTCCTTTGCGAAAAACTGCATCCTTGGTAACGCCTTTTATAATCTGTGTGATATCGTGACACAGTACCTGCCCTACTGCGTCCTGTGTTTTCATTAATTTCATTATTGCTACCTCTTTTATTTTTTCAATAAATTTTTGTCTAAATTCAATGTTTCGTCTTTTTACTATTCTCTGTTATTCCCGAACAACATCCTCAATCAGTATATCAAAAGTACCGCCGCACGCCATCCCAACACGCGCTGCCACATCCGCATCCATCACAAAATGGAATAAAAATGCCCCGCCGCTGCCAATCATTTCGTGTCCTTTTTCGATAACCTTACTCTCTGCTAAACCTCCTCCGACACTTCCCAGAATGGATTTATCTTCAAAAATTAACATTTTAGCTCCTTCTTTTCTAGGAGAAGAACCCTGTGCTTTTAATATTGTTGCCATCGCACATGGTCGAGTTCCATTAAGCCACTCTAATAGTACCTCATAGTCAAGCTCTGTCTGCACCGTTCCATCTGTTTTTTTCGTTCTCTTTTCTAAAATAAGTTCTGCTAGAATAGAAATGGCAATTTCTGGCGGAGTCACTCCATTAATCGGCAGACCAATCGGGTTATGTACCTGTGCGATTTTCTCTTCAGGAACACCCATCTCACGAAACATCTTAAACTGTGCACTCACTCTTCTTTTGGAGCCAATCATTCCAAGATACCCTGGGAGTTCATGGGTTAAAATATAGTAAAGACAATCTCCGTCACAGCTATGTCCTCTTGTAACAATTGCAACATAATCGTTTTTATTGATATTCAATGTTGGAAGCACATCCGTAAACTTTCCGCAAATCACTTTTTTGGCATGAGGAAACCGTTCTCTATTGGAAAATTCTTCTCTCTCATCCACAACCCAGACATCAAATCCTGTCTTGGCTGCAAATTCACATAAATATCCAGAAATATGGCCTCCACCGAGAACGATAAGGCGTTCTTCCTTTGCGATTGGTTCAAAGAAACGATATGCATTTTCTTCTTTTCTAAGAATAGGCTGGTAAGAAAAATCTTCTTCTGTCTGCTCTATAATTTTTCTTTTTAAAATAACATTTGTATTCGACTCCGGTATCCCTCCTGTTTCTTTTGAAGAAATTTCTGTCACAAGATTACAAACTTTTTCCTCAAATAAATATTTCTGTAAATGTTTTTTCATCTATAAAAACTCCTTTAAAATTAATTTTGCTGCCATCACATATTTTGTTTTGACAGTTAAACATTGTAAAATCTGTACTATTCCTTAATGTGCTATTCTTAAAAAGATAAATATAAGTACAGCAAAACTTTATAGCTTCTATAATTATACAAATTACAAAAGTAAGTTCCTTATATTTATCCATTTTTATTCACTTGATTTATAAAATTTTGATCATAAGTATATTATAGCAATAATATACTATTATCTCAAGTTCTAGAGCGTGTTTGAAAAATGCTTTCTGTAAGATGTATGTTACAATTTGTGGGAGATTTTGCCTGAATGAGGGCGGCGTAGTGGGCTACGTCAACTGAATGAAGGCAAAATATACCGCAAATTGGAGCGTGCAGATTGCGGGAATGATTTTTCAAACACGCTCTACCCTCTCATAACTTGGTTTCCACTCTGTCTATAAATTGCAGCAAAATTCTAACTTTTTGCAATTTTCTTACGTATATCTTGCATTTTTTTCAAAAATATGTTGAAATACCTTTTATTCTGTGCTATTTTAGTATTGTTTGCTATATAACAATACAGCATTACTCTCTGGAGAGTCTTTACCTCAATGTAAAGCGCCGAAGGTGTACGGCAGTATATCTGCTAATCTCTCAGGCAAAAGGACAGGGCACTATAAATGCATGTTTTACTCTTTAGAGGGCTGATAATGGGTATCAGTCCTTTTTGTGTCTTTAGAAAACTGTGAATTCTTACTTTGCAAAGGCAGTTTCCCCCTTTTCCGAGATGATTTTTCAGGAGAATCAATTGTGATATGGTTATTCATATTGTATTTCACACAGAAAAATCTATTAAGAAAGGAAAGATAGAATTATGTCCTTTATATTAAGAAGGCATAGTCTGTCAAAACAAGTAGTATGTTTGGAACAATCAACTCAATCTTAACCAAAATTGACGATTTAGTATGGGGTGTCCCGTTAATCGTCATGATTCTGGCAACCGGTATCTTTCTGACAATCCGTTTGAAAGGTATTCAGGTTCGTAAACTTATCCTCGCTTTTAAGTATATGTTCTCGAATGAAACGGATGGAGAACATGGAGAAATTTCCAGTTTTGGAGCATTATGTACCGCTCTTTCTGCTACGATCGGAACCGGTAACATTGTAGGTGTTGCTACGGCTATCGTTGCTGGTGGACCGGGCGCACTTTTCTGGATGATCGTTGCTGCTACTGTTGGTACAGCTACAAAGTACTCCGAATGTCTTCTTGCCATCAAATACAGAACGGTTGCAGACGATGGACATATCGTCGGTGGACCATTTTATTACATAGAAAAAGGTATGGGCGAAAACTGGAAATGGCTTGCGAAAATCTTTGCTGTTTTCGGTGTTATGGTAGGTCTTTTAGGTATTGGTACCTTCTCACAGATTAATGGTATTACCAGTGCGGTAAATAATTTCTTTGATGCAAACAATGCATGGACCGTACAGTTATTTGGAAGAGATTATTCTTGGACAGTTGTTATTGCCGGAATTATTTTAACAATTTTTGTTGCTTTCGTTATTATTGGAGGTCTTCGAAGAATTTCTGCTGTAGCACAGGTTGTTGTTCCATTTATGGCTGCCGCTTACATTATTGCCGCTGTTGTAATTTTAATCCTTAACTATAAAGCTATTCCTGGTGCTGTTGTAGAAATCGTTCAGAGTGCTTTTGGTATGCGTGCGGTTGCCGGTGGTGCTCTTGGTGCTATGATGCTTGCTATGCAAAAAGGTATTGCCCGTGGTATTTTCTCTAACGAGGCCGGTATCGGAAGTGCACCAATCGCTGCTGCTGCTGTACAGACTACAGAACCTGTAAGACAGGGACTTGTATCTATGCTTGGTACGGTTATTGATACCATTATCATTTGTACAATGACTGGGCTTTCCATTGTCATTACCGGAAGCTGGGACAAGGGACTTGAAGGTGTTGCTGTTACAACAAGAGCATTCCAGGTTGGACTTCCTTTCCCTGCAAAAGTATCCGCCTTTATCTTAATGCTTTGCCTTGTATTCTTTGCATTTACTACAATTCTTGGATGGGACTATTACAGTGAAAGATGTCTTGACTATCTTACAGGAAATAACAAAAAAGTAGTTCGTGCTTATCGCTGGATTTACATTGCCTGTGTATTTATCGGACCTTACATGACTGTTTCTGCTGTATGGACTATTGCGGATATTGTAAATGGTCTTATGGCGATTCCAAACCTGATTGCGCTTCTCGCATTGAATGGAGTTGTCGTGGCAGAAACGAAAAAATATTTCAAGAAGTTCTGATTTATCTAGATAAACAGACGCTCACAAAGAGAGCCTATCCCCTATATTTATGACTTTAGTCGCGGCGGTTTGAACACTCGCTTCATATGCTCGTATCCAAACCTTGCTCCGAGGCCACAAATATAGGGGATAGGCTCTCTTTGCTGGCTGACTGTGGATGCTGGTACAAAATCAGAATTCATGTTAGAGATTTGGGGATTCTCCAGAATATTATGAATTTGTAAAAGGCCTGCGTATTTTCTTATAAAACCACAGTCTTTCTGGAAATTTCCAAATTCCTCTAACTGGTTTTCTGAGCTGTCAACGCACAGAACTCCTGAAGCTAAATAAAGCATATTTGTGGCCTCGGAGCAAGGTTTGGATGTGAGCGCTTTAAGCGAACATTCAAACCGCCGCGACTAAAGTCACAAATATGCTTTATTTAGCTTCAGGAGTTCGTCTGCTTTGCAGCCTCACAAATCAAAATTTCTTTTGCTTTTTCTGGAGGGTTTTCCTTAATGATTTTGGCCACAGTTTCGTACCCTAACTTCGGTGTATAGGCCGTTGCAAAAGCATAGGATTGTTCTAAGTGTTTTTTGCAATTTTCCACATCAGGTTCTATCGTTTCAACACATTTTTCCCTGAAGATCGTGACAGCTCTTTCTGCAAGTTCAAGGCTTTCTAAGAGACTGTCTGCAATAAGTGGTAAAAAGGCATTGAGTTCAAATTCTCCGTGAGCTGCTGCCATTGTAATTGTGGTATCATTTGCGATGATTCGCATGGCACATTGCATAGTCATCTCTGGAATGACAGGATTTACTTTTCCCGGCATGATTGTGCTGCCCTGCTGCATTGCTTTTAAGTGCAATTCTCCAATGCCCCCTCCTGGTCCGGAATTCATAATCCGAAAATCATTGGCAATTTTCATGAGGTTTACTGCCAGTGCTTTCAATAAACCAGAGACTTCCACAAACACATCATTGTTCTGTGTTAAGTCCATCGGATATTCGGCTGCAGCAAGTCCAAGTCCGGTAAGCCGACGCAATTCCTCTATGACACGAAAACGATATTTATGCTGTGCATTATCGGAAAGACCTACTGCCGTTCCACCAAGATTGACCTGTCTAAGCCTCTCTTCTACTTTATAAATTCGCCAGCGGTCTCTTGCGATTGCCTGGGCACAGGCACCAAATTCTTCTCCAAGCGTGATTGGAACCGCATCCATCCACTCGGTTCTTCCTAGCTTTTCGATATCCTGAAAGGCATTTTCTTTTTCCTGTAAGGAAGTCTGTAATGCTGCACAGGCATCGCTTAACTTTCTGATAAGAAAAATGGAGGCAATTCGAAGTGCTGTCGGATAGACATCATTGGTGGACTGTCCTCTGTTTACATCGTCTAAGGGATGAATACAGTTATAGTCTCCATAGTTTTTCCCTAAATGTTTTAATGCGATATTGGCAATGACTTCGTTAACATTCATATTTGTCGATGTACCTGCCCCGCCCTGTAATGCCTGTGTAACAAACAGGGTATCTATTCCTCTTCGATTATCTTCCGCCTGATTTTGATTATCTCGATTATGTTCCGCCTGCTGAGAAAAACTTTTGTCCTCTTCTGTTTTTAAAAGTAATTCATCGCATGCCGCTACGATTGCCTGATACTTTTCTTTTTCTATATCTTCCACAAGATTCTCATATGTTTTTGCTGCCGCTTTTTTTACGAGAAGCATTGCGTGAATCAAATGCAGATTTACTTTTTTATGAGAAAGTGGAAAGTTTTCAACAGCTCTTTGTGTATTGATTCCATATACGGTTTCATCTGTTAAATATTTTTCTCCAAGGGTATCCTTTTCTAATCTCAAAGTACTCCGCTCCTTTACTGTCTTTTAAAGTGTGTTTGAAGTATCTTTTAACGCTTTAATTCTTCTAAAAGATACGGAAAAATACCAATACTTCTCTCCAAAATCCCCTGCATATAAGCAATTGCTGTCCCATAGTTTGTAAATGGAATATTCTGGTCTTTCGCACACTTCATGCGGTACTTCATTTCACGCTCATTTAACATACATCCACCACAGTGAATTACCAGTGAAAATGGGGATAAATCTTCAGGAAATTCCCGTCCGGAAGATGTCTCGATTGTAAGCTTTTTGCCTGTATAGTTTTTCAGCCAGCGAGGAATCTTGACACTGCCAATATCATCACACTGACGATGATGTGTACAACCTTCTGAAATCAATATACGGTCACCGTCTTTTAGTCTGTCAATGGCAGCCGCTCCAAGTACTGCTTCCTCAAGAAATCCTTTGTATCTTGCCATTAAAATAGAAAAGGAAGTAAGAGGAATTTCCTCTGGCACATCTGCACTTACTTTTGCAAATACCTGACTGTCGGTAATTACCATCGCCGGACGCTTTCCAATCGTATCAAGTAATTCTCTAAGTTCATATTCCTTCACACAAATAGCCGCTCCGTCTGCCTCTAATACATCACGAATTACCTGCTGCTGTGGCAAAATTAATCTTCCCTTTGGTGCTGCCTTATCAATCGGAATAACAAGCACAACAAGATCCGCCGGATGAACCAGGTCTCCGACAAGCTGAAGTTTCTGACTATCTGTCTTTACCAGACGAGCAAGTTTTTCTTTTAATTCATTGATGTGTTTTTTTTCTAATGCACTAACACAGATACTATTTACCTGTTCAGATTGCTCTGTACGCAACAGATTTTTCTGTTCTTCTGAAAGAATATCTTCCTTATTATATACAAGCAGATATGGAATCTCTTTTTCCTTAAAAATAGCAAGCAATTCTTCCTCGCACTGTTTTACCCCTTGTGTACTATCAATAACAAGGACAGCTATATCTGTACGGTTAAGTATCTGTTTTGTCTTGCGGACACGAAGTTCTCCAAGATGCCCTTTGTCGTCAAAACCTGGCGTATCAATAATCATAACCGGTCCTAACGGAAGAAGTTCCATTGCTTTTGAGACCGGGTCGGTTGTTGTTCCTTTTGTGTCAGATACGACAGCTAACTCCTGCCCTGTTACCGCATTTACCACGCTGGACTTTCCAGCATTTCGTCTGCCAAAAAAACCAATATGTATTCTTTCCCCGGATGGGGTATCATTTAAACCCATAAAAATGCTCCCTTTCAAACTATACTTGTCTACAGACGATTTTAAGAAAAGAATCCAAAGTATTTTTATTCCGTCACGTTAAACATTCCATTCTGCCCCAAAACAAAACTTCTCGATAACTCTCTCGAAGTTTTTGGTCAGAATTCCATAACGTGAAAGTCATAAAAATATCTTTGATTTTTTTCTTAAAATCTGTCTTTGTAATAGATACTTTTTTCTTAAAAATAATAAATATACTCTCTAATTTATAAGATTTCAATCAATGCTTTAATCTCTTCCTCCTTTGTAGCCCAGCTTGTAGCAAGACGAATGATCGTGTGGTTATCATCTGCCTTTTCCCAAAAGCTTATCGCTACTTTTTGCTCTAATTCTTTCAACCTTTCATCTTTTAATACAAGAAAAATCTGATTGGTCGGAGAGTCAATATAAAAAGTATATCCCTTCTCCTTTAGAGCCTGCTTCAATGTATCCGCTGTTTTGATTGCATTTTTACTAATCTCAAAATACAGATTATCGGTAAAAAGGGTATCAAACTGTACACCAAGCACTCTTCCTTTTGCAAGAAGTGCTCCATGTTGCTTTACTGTAGTCATAAAATGTTTCGGTGCATTATTCTTCGGAAATATAACTGCCTCTCCGCATAATGCTCCAACCTTTGTACCACCGATATAAAATGCATCACATAAAGAAGCAATGTCCGCTAGTGTTACATCGTTTTCTTCACTGACAAGACCATAGCCAAGTCTCGCACCATCTAAATAAAGTGGTGCATCATATTCATGACAGACTATAGACAACTCTTCCAATTCCTTTTTACTGTAAAGTGTACCGTATTCTGTCGGATGGGAAATATACACCATTCCCGGAAATACCATATGTTCATGGTTGCCATCTGCATAAAAATCTGCAAAATACTGTTTTACGGCTTTTGCAGTAACTTTCCCGTTCTTATGCGGAATTACCAACACTTTATGGGCGGATGCTTCAATTGCTCCTGCCTCATGTGTACTGATATGTCCTGTATCTGCAGATACAACTCCTTCGTACTGCTCAAGCAAAGCATCAATAACCGTAGCATTCGTCTGTGTTCCGCCAACTAAAAAATAAATATCTGCCTCTGGACATTCACAGGCTTCCCTGATTTTCTGTTTTGCTGACTCACAATATTGATCTGTCCCATAGCCAGACAGCTTTTCCATGTTAGTTTCTAACAATCGCTGTAAAATCTTTTCATGGGCGCCTTCTGAATAATCATTTACAAAATCTAGCATTATATGTCTCCTCTAAAAAAAATCATTTTTATTATAGCACAAACTATAGCAAAAAAGCAGCGAGAACCCACTTGATAAAATACACTTTTTTAGAGCGTGTTCGAAAAATGCTTTCTGCAAGATGTGCGTCACAATTTGTGGGAGATTTTGTCTGAATGAGGGCGGCGTAGCGGGCTACGTCAACTGAATGAAGGCAAAATATACCGCAAATTGGGGCGTGCAGGTTGCAGGAATGATTTTTCAAACACGCTTTAGCGCTTCCCCATTATTTTCTTTTGTTTATAATAACTCCAGCAACGTATTATATACTTTCTCATTTTTCTTTACTACCAAAGCTATACTTTCCTTTGCATGATTCAACCTATGAAAAATCTTTCTTACATACGAACTTCCATTTTTCATAAAACAGGCTGCCCTTAGATATCCTTCTTCATCATAATAATACCGCTCATCAAGAAGAAGAACTATTTTATCCATATCTCTGACCGCCTGCATTTTTAAATCTGCCTGCGCTTCCTGCCTCTCTGATTCTTCTATTTCAACCCACTGATATCCCTGCTTTATATAATCACTTAGCAAATTCTCTGCCTCAACATCATCATTGGCATATACTACAAAAATGTGCGGATATCCCCTCGAATTCATTCTTGGCGGCAAATGCATCATATTCTGAATAAATGTAGAAAGTTCCGCATTCGTCCGAATACGATTTGTCAATCGAAACACCTTAATATCTGTCTGATTTTCCAACTTTTTTATATTCTCTTTATCCATTTCTTCTGATGAGATAACATCTTCGGAATCACTGGAAAATATCACAGGCTGCTCTTTACTTAACTCTAACAATCTTTCTATCTTATCTTTGGAAAGCAAATGCGCTTCATCAACTAAAATCCCTCTATATTTTTCAAACGGTATTTGTGTTTCGGCTTTTCTTTCTTCGCAATTAAATTGCTTCCTTTGATCATAATCCTGGCTGCCATCTGGTCCTTTATCCTGCCCGCTATTTTGACTGCCACTTTTCTTCTCGATATGAATCTGCTCATCTGCCAAAAAATCAATTCTTTGCAAGCGCTCATGTAATATTCTCCACTTTTCTCCATTCTCCTCGCAATGTACCATACAGATTCGATGGCGAACAGACAGCTTCATAGCAATATCATAAAGAAGCAAGGTTTTTCCTGTTCCTGGAATTCCACTAAACCAAAAACAGCCTGATCGCTTTGCATAAATATCTCTTAAAATCTTTTTCTCAATATCTCTTTGCTGAGAAGTCAGGAAATATTCCTTTTTTAAAAAACGGACGGGGTCTGTTATCGGTGAAATCAAATATAACTCCGCCCGAAACAAATCTTCGATATTTCCTTCATAATTCGTACCTTCTTTTTGTAAATCCTCACATAATCTTTCCCAGTCTGCATCCACGATATGATCATGATGTGTCAGACGAACCAGCCTGTTCTGGCTGCTAATATAGGTATAAGATTGAATTGGTCTTCCTAAAACAGATAAATAATAGCGATTCTGAATCAGCTGCTTACGAATTGCCTGATCCGAAACCACCCCACTCTTTAATTCAATATTTACAATATGATTGTCCTTAATCTGAAGAAGATCAAACTCTTTTCCCAATCTTGGAATCTGGAAAGAATAGAAAAAACGGAGGGAATATACTTCCTGCATATGCATTTCCAACTGAGCTGCCAATGCTCTCATACTCCCCCATTCCCAAGTACGTATTTTTAAAGGAAACTTCCTTCCAGATAACTGCCTTTCCAGTTTTGATATATGCTCTATACTCTGATTTCTTGTAAGTGTATAAATTGATAGTGATTTCACTTTGTCACCTCGAATGGAATCATTACTTTATTTTTAATGTTCTAAGATACATTTTCTGCTCCGGTGTTATCCGATAACTCTCAATCGCTTTTTGAATTGTTTTATTATGCGTCCAGACATCCAGCTTTTTCTCCTCTATAAATGGAAGAATGTTCTCATATTGTTTTGCAAGTGCCGTAGCAAAATACCATGCCCGCATCATATTCACATAATACTCTTTCGAACAAATCTGCATCACCTTTTCCGGATACTCCATCTGAAAATTTTCATCCAGATAATATCGCATCAACATACCAATTCCAAATCGTATCGTATATGTATGCTGTGATTGTATCCAGCGATACACCTCTTCTATAAATACATCAAGATGCTTTTTTACCGTACGAACAGCAAGCAAATCACAAGTTGCCCAATTATCTATAAAAGGCAGAAATCGTTCCAGCTCCTGTAAACACTTTTCGTAATCCTTTATCTGCTCTAGTAAAAGACCATGCAGATTATTTTCTTCATAATACGAATGTGGAAGCACTTGCAAAAACATCCTTGCCTCTTTAGTTTTACCAAACTCCTTTGCAAATGAACGCAGTACAGGAATCCGAACGCCGATAATCTTCTCCTTATTCACCGTCGGCATAAGCTTCGCATGAAAATCCCGATACTTTATATCCTGAAGTTCAAAAAGTTTTGACTGTATATCTTTTACTATGTTTTTCTGGTTCATGATTTTCCTTTCTGACGCTATATATTTATGGTACTGCCAAAATTCAAGTCGAGCATTAACTTTTTACAGTTCCGGATTTTCTAACAAATCTTCGATGCTGCATCCTAATACTCTTGAAAGCTTGTAAAGGGTTCTCGCCTGTGCTTTATCAATATTATTTACTTTTTGCTCATACATTTGTATCGAACGAAGTTTTACACCTGAAAGTGCTGCAAGTTCTACTTGAGATATGCCACGATTTTCACGAATTGTTTTTAAATGAATTTCCTGTGTTATGCTCATATATTTTTTATTCATATCTTCAATGAAATGCCCTATATCCATTTCATGATATACGCTATACATTGTAACAATTTCTGAAAGAGGTATTCTTGAAAAAATATCTTTGAATCGTCTACAGGTAGCCCACTGATAGTCTGCCAAAGCCCAACCAGCCCAATAGACTTCAGAACGTTCCTCAGAAAATATTTTTTCTGGAAATTTGTAATTCATATAAGCGTACATAATGATTTCCTGAGCCAGTTCTATCCCAGATATTCCTGAAACGATCGCTGGATTTCCACGTTCAAATTTGTCTGCATATCCAGATTGGACAAACAGCTTTGAAAATATATCTGCATTAAAACGACAATTGCTAATCGCATAATCAAAACATTCAGCCAGATTTTGCTTCGCATCATATAGATAAGATTCGCTGTATGCGTGAATCATTGTCCTTCATCTCCTCTCTGAGAATATCCAAAACAAAAATATCATTTTTATAGGAATGTCTGTTACGAATTTCTTTTCGATACGTTTCTCTCGCATTAGAATCCCTTGCAATAAACTTAGGATAATAAACTGTTTTGTCTGCAAAATCAGCCCCGTCAAATGTCAGATTACGAAAAGATTTTTCAGAAATTAACACCGTCTGCGTTCCTAATCTACCCAGATGAAGAGCTTCGTTTAAACTGCGAAGAGGCAAACCATTTTGCACAAAAGATTCTGCAAAAGAAAAATAGGAATCATCCGCCCGATAGCCAATAATAACATCATAGGCTTTTAAATCAATAGAAAAATTCTCAATAATATAATCACGGGCATCTATTGCGATCTCATTAGAAAGACGAAATGTTCTGTTTTTTAGCAACAATGCCATCCAGTGTAAAATATTGTACTTTCCATCTAACAAATTCAATATATTTAAGGAATCTTGCTCAAGAACATATTTATTTACAAAACCATCACTGTTTTTCTTGCAAGCCCATTCCATAGCCATAGACAATTCCTGCGTACAATAAAAACCCCGTCCATAATCATTATTTGTTTTACCAAGTAAAAGATCCGGCTTTTCGATGATATGATCTGAGCCATGTAATAATTTAATTTTTCCCATGTATGCCACCTCCTTATAAGATATTATATCATTGTAATGATAGCACATCAACAAAAACATATTAAAAAGAACATAGTATAATATTATCAGTTCTTCCATCATCGCTATAAGAAAATGTGCTATCACATTTTCAAATTTGCTCCAAATCCACATCTGATAATGCATACTATGTTCTATCTTTTATAAAATAAATACTACTCAACAGTATTTTGAATATTCTCACTATATTTTTCAAAGCTTTTTTCTATTTTTTCCAGTTTGCGTGCATGCTCCTTCAATTCCTTTACTAATTTTTCTCTATCCTGTCGTTCCTTTTTATAATTGATACGATGTTCCATACTCGCCCAAAAATCCATGGACATCGTTCGAAATTGAATCTCTACAGGGAAATATTCCATACCATCAAGACAATAAACCGGAATACCTAATATAATATGATAACTTCGATATCCATTAGGTTTAGGTCCTGCAATATAATCACGTTCCTTCATAACAATTAAGTCTGTTTGACTTTTTAAAATCTCAACAAGATTATATATATCATTGACAAAATAGCAAATAACTCTTGCACCTGCAATATCCATAAGAAAATTTTTAGCATTAGTCAGTGACGGTTTCTTTTCTTTTTTTATCAATTTATCTTCAATGCTTTTTTTCGATTTAATCCTACTCTGGATATTATGAATTGGAACAAGATGCGTAGCTGATGATTCATATAAAGTATGATTTAATGTATCTAGACGGCTCAAAATCATCTGCATAGCATCTTCATAAGGTTTAATTAAATTATAATATTCTTTTTCGTTCATTGTAACAACATTCCTCCTCGTATCTTTTATCATTTTATTGGAGAAATGTGTTCAATGTATGATAGACTAATGACAGTTTTTTTACAGTATTCTTACATGATATAGATTTTCATAAAAGTTCAACAAATATTCCTACTTCTTGTTCATTAAGCTTCGGTAGCTGCTTAGCAAAATTATAAAGCAAACCCACTTCCGTTTTTATCGGGAACTTGCAATTATAATTACATTTCGCATTTTCTTCAATTGATTGTAACTGACATGATGCGTTTAACACAATATGTCCTGATATATCTTTTATAAATGATTCTATGATAATTTTAGGGCAGCTATCTGAATCTTCTTCTCCTATCTCCCAGTAAAATCCTATATCGTTTTTCACATAATCTAATATTTTTTGTGAAAGAGCATTAATTTCTTCATCAACAATATATGTATTTATCTTACAATGAATTTGCTCCGTACTCATTATAATCTGCACTTCATAGAAGTCTTCATCATACCATAGTTTCTTTATTGAAATATTGTCGTTCATCATCTACTTCTTCCCCCTATGGATGTTCTCTCGTTTCCGCATATTCATCTAGTATATATCGTGCATAATTTGTTGCCTGCCTCTCTTGTCCAATCGGTGTCAGTTTTAATGCATTAATCCACTGAAAAAAATATTCTCTTCGCAAAAAGACGGCAAATTCTTTGCATGCTCTGCGAACTTCGCTGTCAATATCTTTATCAAATCGTAATCGGAGTCCTGTTCGATGCCCTTCTCTGGTCAAATCAATATTTTTCTCCCAGTCATCTATGGTCCATATATGCCACATTATAGCCACCTCATTATTTCTTCTGCCTGCTCTTTCACTGCATTTGCTTTTTCCCTTTTTAAAAGTTCTGTAAGTGTAATTTTTATTTTTCTTTTACATTCTTTTGTGCAGCTCTCCTCCTCCAAAATTAATTCAATTATAGACAAAACACTACACCGTATATGATAATCTGTATTCTTGATATAATTAAGGATTTCATCCAAAACAGCTCTCTCTCCGAAAGAATATTTGCCATACAGACAATTCAAGATACAATTATCATCTCGTTCCTTTTCTAATATAGCATTCAAATATCCAATAACTTCTGTCTCGTTTGTACACAAATGCTGTTGTACATAAATCCACGAATCAATTGCATAACTTCTTGCCAACCCATCTTTTTCCGATAAAACAGCTTTTTCAAGACTTTTTACCACGCTTTTTTCACAATAGCAACCTATAGCATCATAAGCTTCTGTTCTTACCAGCTCATTTTCTTCATGACATAATTGCAATAAAATCTCGATGGCTTCCTTCTGTTTTGCTGTATTTACAAAACGTGAAAGTACACTGGCAGTAAAAGTTTTGACTGTATCATCTTTATCAAAGGCGAACTTTTTTAAATCTTCAAAACACTCCTCTTTAAATTCTTCCTCTGATAACTCTTCATATTTTTGTATTAATGTCAGCTTTTCTTCGTCGGTCATGAATTCGCCTCTCTTTAAAATGTAAATTCATATACTCCCCTATTCGTAAAAATAGCTCCCTTATTTTTGGTTAGGAAAGTCGCACTATATATCGTCTCTTCTGGTTCATATTTTGCCAAAACTTTTCTTGATGGAATATCTATTACTTTCACATATTTGGGATTAGCAGCAAGGATTTTATTTCCCTCTAGCATTGTATGTCCATACAGTTCCCATGCCTCATCTGTAATAGGATATATTGGCACAAATCGTTTATTTTCCGGTTCAAAAGCTACATAATAATCGCCTACATATTTTGTGTATGTCTTTGCTCCTACTATTACTGTTTTTCTATCAAAATCTCTTCTTACATACCCCATAAAAACATACGGTCTTTCTCCCCATTCAAATTCGTATTTTAAATCTCCATTTTCATCAATATGATAGCAGAGTATTTTTACATAGCCTTCTATTTCCCTTCTCATATCTGTAAAAATATATAACCTATCTGCTACCTGTATCACATTTACAACTCTTCGTTCCTTATCTTTTAATATCTGCTTTGTGCTTCCATCTTTTATATCAAGACGGCGTAGACAAAAATTTGTGTCTGAATACCAATAATAATCTCCTTTATGTGCAATACTATCTGGTTGCAAATCCATTGCTCGCAAATAAAGTTTTTGTGACAAACGCTTTCCTTCCGGCATCTGATATAAATAGGCATGTCCCGATGTATTATAGACAAGCAATTGTTTCGTGTCTTTATCATAATAAAAATTACACATATTCGATAATTTATCTGATAAAAATATCTGTTCATATCCATTATTCATATCTAATCCTACAATTTGTGTCTGCAAGGTAACAAATAATAAGTTATCTTCTATTTTATTACCCTCATACGCTCTTTTCTTAATGATTTTCTTAAGCATTTTTACCCCTCAATACTTTCCGTTTTGATATAAACTTTCTGTTTCTCATCTATCAATTGACGTAATGCCGCTCTCTGATATTCTTTTGTCAAATCCTTTATTCTACTTGCCCATTTATCCGCATATGAGCTGCAATAAATGAACACTGTTATTCCCATCAATATGACAGGAATGTAATAATTATCTACAAATTTTAATACCCATAGCACAGGTAAAAAATAGACAGATTGTATAATATCTTTTTTAAAAACTTTCCTTTTATAAGTTCGGAAATCTTCTTCATTCCATACTCGTGTCTCTTTTAATTCCTCATTCCAAAACTCCCAGTCTGGCTTATCCAAGGCAAACCATCCCCAGGTTGGTGCAGTTCTTGAAAAATTCTCCGCCACATCTTCTCTGGTCAAGCCATACTGACATATAAACATAAATATTGTAAAAACAGCTACTGCATCTCGTATTTTTCTGGAATATATTATTTCAAATTTCATTTGTTCCTTACTTTAATTTTTATTTATATACATTTTCATTAAATACCTGGTATCTTTTATAGCAGTATGTATCTTATTTCAATTACCATATCCCTTGCTTTTCCTGCAAAATTTCTTTTCTCTATATAAGACACAATTAAAGTAAGGAAAGTGTGACACTTTATTTCAAACTTTTTAGCATTTTTATTAATTCTGACTCTTTTTCTGTACCAGACAAAGTAATAAGATATTCTCCATCCTCGTAATAATAAGAAGTTATATTCCCATCTTTAATCATATACAGCTCTTTACCATTTACCTGAACCTTTTTTCTTCCAGTTCCATCATAAGTAATATGTACATCTACATTTTCTTTAAAACCTTGCATAAAAGTAATATAATTATCATTTGTGCCTTCATAATAAACATCATACATAGTCGTAGGATTCTCTGTCTCATATAGTATATGATACCCTTTCGGTACATAGCCAAGATGCAGTTGCCGAAATATTTCTTCTGAATCTGCAATCTCTTTAGAACTGCGTATATGGATATTATCGTCGAAAAACTGAATGATAAGCTCCCCCACTTTTTCTCTCAAATCATCGTTTGCTAAAACAATTCCTGCATTCAATATTAAAATAATCGCTGCCACCAGCAAAATATGCCATCGTCTTTTCTTTTTTGCCTTTCTTTTTTCCTCATGAATCATCGCATTCATTTTCTGGATAAACGCTTTGGAATATTTGTAAGAATAATCTTTTGTTTTTTCTGTTACCTCTTCATAATCCTGTCTGGCAGCCTTCCTCGCTTCTTGCTCCAATAATTTTTCAAAATCCATATTCACAAGTATATCCTTTCTTTTGCATCCCTTTTTTCAGCTGTTCTCTCGCCCGACTTGAAATTTTTCTTACATTCGCAGGACTGGTCCTAAGAAGTTCTGCAATCTGGCGGCTATTTAACTTATTATGATATTGAAGATAAATAACTTCCCGGTAAGGATATTTTAATCCCTTAATCAGAGTATTTAAAAATTCTTCCGCCTCTTCTTTTATTAACTGGTTTTCTAATAAATTATACATTTCAACAGGCTGTTCAAAAACTTCTTCGTCTTCCGTCAATTCTATTCTCTTATTGCGTTTCAAAAAGTTATAGCACTTATTTTTTAAGATAGTAACAATATAATTCCATGTTCCAACTGAATCTTTTTCATCGATCCGGTCCAGATAATCTGTCAGCGTAAGAAAAGTATCATGAACTATATCTTCCGCCTCTATCTCACTTTTTAAAAGAATACTGGCAGTATAATGCATCCGATTTCTGTAATCCTCATAAAGCCTAACAAACTTTATCCTCTCCTCCTCGGTATCTAATGCCATTAAATATATCAACATGTATGTAATCTCCCTTGTATTTTGAAAATATCTTATCATGAGTGCTCTTTCTTTGTATATAAGAATCTTCTATTCACCAATTAACTTGTATTTTTTTATTAGATCCTTATAGGACTGATTCTTCTCTATCTTCTGAAACACTGGTGCTGTATCCTCTTTTGTCAAAACATATTTATCTGCAGTAACAAATGCCAAAAACAACATAATACAAATAAGCAAACGCAACCGAAAAAACAAAAAAGACGGGAGAGATTCATATTCCTCCTGTCTTTTTCGATTCGCAGTATATCTTTTATGTTGTTTTCGATAACTTCCTGTCCGGTAAGTGTAATTTTGATAATGCATATACTTTTCACCTTCCATCTTCGTCTCTACAAATATTATGAAGGAGACTCCAATTTCATTCTGAAAATATTAATTTGTTGACTTCAGTAACAAAATGTCAATAGTTTTTTAATCGCTTTTTTCAAAAAGGCAAACAAATAGAACGTATAGTTTATTTCCATACGCTCTATCTCACATTTCATATTAAATTTTGAATTCTACGAACTGGAGGTTCGTAACTCTATTCTTCCAACATAATAGTCTCTTCGTATGTCTGAACATCCTCTTTGGTCGGGTAAACAGAAAAAAATGCAATATTCATAACTATAAGAATAATATATACAACAATGATTACTGCAAAGGCTATTCCTATCGTTTTCCATATTCTTTTACGTTGACGATTTCTGACTGCCATCTGTTCAGCAATATGTGCTAGTTGCTCTGCATAAGCATTCTGTTTTTCTTCTGTTGTTTGCACATCACTATCTACCTTTACTCCAAGTAACTGACTTGTTTGAACCTCTAATACATCTGCTAATTTTACAAATACTTCAGCATCTGGAACCGAATAGTTTTTCTCCCATTTTGAAATAGTCTGTCTTGTCACATGAAGTCTGTTGGCAACCTCTTCCTGTGTATATCCTTTTTTCTGTCGATAAGTTTTTATATTTTCACCAATCATCTCTAGCTGCTCCTTTTGTTTGATAAAGTTAGTATACTGATTAGCCATCAATACATCAAGCAACGCAGATTAACATTCATGCAACGCCCCATATTACAAGGATTCATTAAGTCCTCTACAAACTTGAAGTTGTTGCTCAATCAAATTCCATAATGAATAACCCATTTATTTTTGTCCAATGCCTTTTTTAACAGTTTCTTTAATTCGCACAATTCAGGAATATCAGCAATAATATCAATAAATGCCTTTAATGAGCAAGGCGGAACAAGTGTAACGCCATAATATGCAAGCCCCTTGTTTTTAGCTGAAAGCGTATGCCAATAGGAATCAACAAAGGTAAGCCTTTTAACCGCATCTTCTAAATCTTTATCATCAACAGAAATGCAGTCGTATTTCCATGGTTCATATTCGTCATATCGTTCGCTCTGCTGAGGAGTATTCATCATAATTCCAAACTCATGTTTTGCCATATACCATCACCTCACAAATACCGAGTTGTATTTTCGTTACTGCATGACTGGTTGCCCAACTGTCAATGGCAATCAAAGTCCACATAATTCCTTGAATTATCTGTATCATACCTTTAACAAAAAACAGCTCTCCCAGAGAGAAGATATCTTCTCTCTGGGGGAGCGTCTCCTTGCCTGCGGCAATTCCTATTTAATTTTTAAAACTATGGATTGGTGCAGGGATTCTTCCGCCTCTGTTTACGAATGCGGAACAGTCAAACTGATTCACTGGCATAATTGGAGCATAACCTAAAAGTCCTCCAAACTGTACCGTATCACCAACGCCTTTACCGATTACAGGAATAATGCGGACTGCTGTTGTCTTCTGATTTACCATACCGAGTGCCATCTCGTCTGCGATAATTCCGGAAATCGTTGTTGCCTTTGTATCTCCCGGGATAGCGATCATATCAAGTCCAACAGAACATACACAAGTCATTGCTTCTAACTTCTCTAAAGTAAGTGCTCCTGCCTCTACTGCATCGATCATTCGCTGATCTTCACTGACTGGAATAAATGCACCACTTAAACCACCAACGTAAGAGGAAGCCATTACGCCGCCCTTCTTTACCTGGTCATTTAAGAGAGCGAGTGCTGCTGTTGTTCCTGGTGCTCCGGCATATTCAAGACCGATTTCTTCTAAGATTTCTCCAACACTGTCGCCAACTGCAGGTGTTGGCGCAAGAGATAAATCAATAATACCAAAAGGTACGCCAAGACGCTTAGAAGCTTCTTTTGCTACAAGCTGTCCTACACGGGTAACCTTGAAAGCTGTCTTCTTAATTGTCTCACAAAGTTCTTCAAAATTTTTGCCACGAACATTTTCAAGTGCACGCTTTACAACACCTGGTCCACTGACACCGACATTAATAATCGTGTCTGCTTCTGTAACACCATGGAAAGCACCTGCCATAAATGGGTTGTCATCCGGTGCGTTAGTAAATACAACAAGCTTGGCATTACCAATACTGTCTTTATCTGCTGTCTTTCTGGAAGTTTCAAGAATTATCTCACCAAGCATCTTTACTGCATCCATGTTAATTCCTGTTTTCGTAGAACCAACATTAATGGAGCTACATACTCTGTCTGTTACAGAAAGTGCTTCCGGGATAGATTCCATAAGATATCTGTCTGCTTTTGTCATTCCTTTATTTACTAATGCAGAATAGCCACCGATAAAGTTCACGCCTACTTCTTTCGCACAGCGGTCTAACTCTTTTGCAATGCGGACAAAGTCTTCTGGACCTTTACAGCATGCACCACCTACTAATGCGATCGGTGTGATAGAAATACGCTTATTAACAATAGGTATACCGAATTCTTTCTCGATCTCCTTACCTACCTTTACAAGATTCTTAGCCTTTGTTGTAATCTTCTTGTAAATATTCTCGCACACTTCATCAAGAGATTCGCTGACGCAGTCTAACAGGCTGATACCCATTGTGATCGTACGAACGTCAAGGTTCATCTCATGAATCATCTTATTGGTTTCAATTACTTCATTTATGTTTAACATAGCAGGCCTCCTAGATACGGTGCATCATTTCAAAGATTTCCTGGTGCTGTGCCTGAATCTTAACACCAAGCTCCTCACCAATCTGCTCAAGCTCGCTTGCCATAACAGGGAAAGTCTTAACTACTTCTTCTGACTCAACAATCATCATCATGTTGAAGAAACCGCCGGTAATGGTCTGATTAATATCAAGAATGTTTACATTATTGTTTGCAAGATACGTACAAACCTTTGCAATGATTCCAACAGAATCTTTTCCGAGTACGGTGATAATTGATTTCTTAAGCTTTTTTCCTTCCATAGTAAATACTCCTTATGTATGTATAAATATTAAAGTAATTAGTAAAAGCAATCAATTCTTACTCTTAATAATTACAATTCAACCTTTTTTCCTGATGTACTGACCTCTGTATAGATTATAATCAATCATAGTGATACGAACACTAAATAACACAGGTAGGTGCTGTTCTGCTCGCTACCTGAAGTGTAAAATCTGCTTTATTAAGATCAATATTATGTAATAAAAGCTCTACCTTTACTGTTTCGTAAGCCAGTTCACCATAGTTATTCTCTTTACTAAGATGACCCAGAAAAATATGTTTACACTCTTCTCCAATTACTTTTGACAAAAACTGTCCGGCTCTCTCGTTTGAAAGATGCCCTTTATTCCCCATAATTCGCTTCTTGAGAGGATATGGATACGGGCCAACCATAAGCATGTTTAAGTCATGATTGGACTCAACCAGTAAGGACTCACAGCCCTGTAACTTCTCTACAAGATATTCATCATATGTTCCAAAATCGGTTGCTACTCCGACTTTTGATTCCGTATCACTTACCGTATAACAGACCGGGTCTGCCGCATCGTGAAGAATACGAGATGCTTCTATTTTAATTCCATCCATGTAAATCGGATTGTCCGGTGTGATACTCTCAAAAAGATTTTTATCGACCTTTCCAAGAGAGGATGTACTTAAAATCTCATCAATGGTTTTTGCTGTAGCAAATACCGGAACGGGATACTTTCTAAGGAACACACCAAGACCACTGATATGGTCCATATGTTCGTGTGTCACGAAGATTCCCTGAATGGTTTCCGGTGCTACTTCCATCTGTGTCAGTCCCTCCACAATTCTCTTTCTGCTGATTCCCGCATCAATAAGAAAATGGGACTTTTCATTACCTACATATATACAATTACCGCTGCTACCGCTGGCGATGCTCGCTAAATTCATCTGTTTACCATCCTTTTGGCTCAAATTTACCAACCATTATATACTAAATTATCTTATTAGTAAAGAGTTAGTAAAGAGAAAGCAGGCCCTCTACTGCCGTTTTTATCTGATTTTCCGTTTCAGAGATTCCTAAATGGTTATCAATTACTGTGGAACATTCCTTCCGAAATACTTCTTCTGGAAGCTGTTTTGCCATAATTTCACGGCACTTTTCTTCGGTATATCCCCGGCCTTCTTTTAGACGCTCAATACGAGTTGCCTCATCTACATAGACATACCACATCATATCAAAATCATTCTGATAGCCTTCTTCTAAAAGGAGAGCCGCCTCCACCGCAATGAAAGAAGCCTCTCCTTTTTCCTTTATCCCATCGATTCGATGGAAAATCTCTTTTTTTACATTCGGATGTGTAATCGCATTTAAACGGGCGAGTCGTTCCTGATTTCCAAAAACAACTTTTGCCAATGCCTGCCGGTCAATCGTTTTATCTTGGGCAAGGATTCCCTCACCAAATGCCTCCACGATGTCTAAATAATTCTGTTGGCCTGGCTCCATTAAATCATGTGCCACTAAATCGGCAAGAATCACTTCCGCACCGTATTTTTCTTTTAAAATGTTCATGACCACACTTTTTCCGGAACCAACTCCGCCGGTAATCCCGACAACTTTCATATTATTTTGCTCTTTATTTTGCTTCATACCAGGTCTTTCCTTCTTCAATATCAATAGACAGCGGAACTTTAAGGTCTGCCGCTCCCATCATTTCTTCTTTTAATATCTTGCGTACTTCTTCTACTTCATCCTCTTTTGTCTCGATTAAAAGTTCATCGTGAATCTGTAAAATAAGTCTTGAAGCAAGCTTTTCTTCCTGCAGACGTTTACTCACACGAATCATCGCGATCTTAATAATATCCGCAGCCGTTCCCTGAATGGAAGAATTCATCGCCACACGTTCGCCAAAACTTCTCTGCATAAAGTTACTCGAAGAAAGTTCTGGAATTGGACGGACACGGCCATATAACGTCTTAACATAGCCTTCCTTTTTGGCAAATGCTACATTGCCGTCAAGATACGTCTTAATTCCCGGATATGTTGCAAAATATTTATCAATATATTCGCTCGCTTCTTTTCTCGAAATCTTTAAATCCTGACTTAAACCAAACGCACTGATACCGTAAACAATACCAAAGTTTACTGCCTTTGCACTTCTTCTAAGTAATGGAGTGACTTCCTCAAACGGCACACCAAATACCTGAGAAGCGGTCATTCGATGGATATCTTCCCCATGCTGATACGCTTCGATCAAATGTGTGTCTCCTGCCATATGTGCAAGCACACGAAGCTCAATCTGAGAGTAATCTGCACTGACAAATACATAACCTGAATCTGGCACAAATACTTTTCGAATCGCCCTGCCAAGTGGCATACGAATCGGGATATTCTGTAAGTTTGGATCAGAACTTGATAATCTTCCCGTTGCCGTTACTTTCTGATGAAAAATACTGTGAATCTTTCCATCCTCCTGAATAAAGGCTGCCAGACCATCCGCATAGGTAGACTTTAATTTTGTAAGCTGACGATATTCTAAAATGTCAGAAACAATCGGATAATCTGGTGCCAGCTTCTCTAAAATATCCGCACTCGTGGAGTAGCCTGTTTTTGTCTTTTTCGCAAACGGCATCTTTAAATCTTCAAATAAGATGACACCAAGCTGTTTTGGTGAATTGATATTAAATGTCTTGCCTGCCTGCTCATAAATATTTTTTTCCAGCTCTTCAATACGTCCTACAAGCTGGTCGCCATATTCTTTTAAGGCATCTTTTTCTACTGTGATTCCGTACTTTTCCATATCGTAAAGCGTGGCAACCGTTGGACGCTCAATCGTAAGATAGAGTTCTTCCATTTCGGCTTCTCTCAACTTTTCAAGTACAAGTGGATAAGCATGGAATGGCACATAGGAAAGATAGGCTGCCATCTGCACTGTCTTCTCTTCTTCCTGTGAAAAGACTTCTTCTAACGCTTTTTTTCCGCAGACTTCCTTTCTTGACGGAAGCATCTGACGAAGGTAATCTCTTGCAATATCCTCATAGTCATACGCAGACTGTAATGGATTTAACAAATATGCCTGTATACCTACATCCTGAATCTGGCTTTCATACTCTCGCACTTCTTCTGAAAAATGTAACAGTGCTTTATAATCAAGGACAATCAGCTCTGTTCCTTCTTTTAAAAGCTCTGTAATCTTTTCTTTTAAATAGTCCTCTGTCACAAAGCCGCCCACTAAGGCAAGTACTGTATTATCCCTCCATGTAAGAGAAATCCCCTTACAATTTCCACTCACACCGATAATTCCAAGCGCTGCCTGTCCCTCTTCTTTAATAGAAGTAAATGCATTCTCTATTTCGCCCAGGTCAAAAGTACTTACAACTTCTAAAGTCTCTTCTTCCTTTTCGTCCTCCCCAAAATATTTAAAAAGGCTCTTTAATTCCAACTCTTTAAATAACTGGTATGCATCCTTTGTAAAAAGTGTTCCAATCTTTGCATCTTTAAAATCATAAGAAATATCGCAGTCTTTTTTAATTGTCGCAAGATCTTTGCTCATAATTGCCTGCTCATAGTATTCCTGCAGATTATTTTTTGCGCGGGCAGGCTTGATTTCTTCGATATGCTCATGGGCATTCTCGATGGAATGGTACTCTTTAATAATCTTTGCGGCTGTCTTTTCCCCGATACCAGGAACTCCTGGAATATTGTCGGAAGTATCGCCCATAAGCCCCTTCATATCAATAAATTCTATTGGGCTCACGCCGTAAAGTTCGCGGACATCTTCCTCATAATAGTCCTCTGTTACCGTACCAGAGGCCTTGGTCTTTGGAATCTTAATTTTTACTTTTTTTGTCGCAAGCTGTAATAAATCCCGGTCTCCAGATACAATAGCCACATCAAATCCAGCTTCCTCGGCTTCTTTTCCGATTGTTCCCAAAATATCATCTGCCTCAATGCCTGCCTGCGTGATAATCGGGATTTCCATTGTCTTTAAAACTTCCTTCATCAACGGAACCTGCTCATGTAATTCCGCTGGCATTGGCTTTCTCGTCCCTTTATATTCTTTATATTTTATATGACGGAAGGTCGGTTCTTTCCGGTCAAATGCCACAAGAAGATGCGTTGGCTTCTCCTCTTCGACATAGCGAAGCATGATATTTAAAAAGCCAAGAACCGCATTCGTATGCTTTCCCTCGGCATTCGTCAAATCCGGCAGCCCATAAAATGCCCGGTTTAACAGGCTGTGTCCGTCCAACAGCATAATTTTATCTGCCATTCTTTCCTCCTAAACTTTATTTATGTACTCTCAGAATTTTATCACACAATCAAATGCTGAAAAGTTCTGAAAATACATAATTTAACAATTATAACATAAACATATTTTTCAATTTCTTTATAATTATTCAGCAAAATAATACAACAGCCCACAACTGAATACAGACATTTCTTTCTTCAGTGCAGGCTGATGTATCGTATCATTCTTATTTCTTTTCCCTAATGATACAATGCAATGGATAAAACATCACAGCAACATTGCAGAAATCAGATACGCAAACATCCATATTAAAATCGCCGCCGTGACAAGAATTGTTATGATTTTCGCTATATGTTTACGCTTTGCTTCTCTTTCAATCTCTACATAACGACTTTCTACTTCATTCTGAAGCTTCTTCCTAAAATCCGCAGCCAGTTCTTCTCCTTCATCGAGCTGCTTTAATCCAACAAGCATCACATAATATATTTCTAATTCTTCCCAGCAATCTTTACAATCTCGGACATGCTCGATAAAAGCCCTTGTCTCTTCTTTATCTAACTTATTATTAATAAAATTCAGTACCATGGACTGTGCGTTCTGACAATTCATATGTTTCTCCAGTTTCAATATTTTATAATTATTAAGACATTACTTAGAGTATGTTTGTCTTTGATTCTGTTATGCATTTTTCAGGAATGCAACATATCCCTTTTTCGCCTCATATAAATCAGATTTGCTGATAATCTCCCACGGAGCATGCATACTCAATACTGCCACGCCGCTGTCTACAACTTCCATGCCGTAAAGGGCAGCGATATAAGCGATGGTTCCACCTCCGCCATAATCTACCTTTCCAAGTTCTGCGGTCTGGAACGCAACCTTGTTATCATCAAAAATACGTCGAAGTCTTGCAAGATATTCTGCGTTCGCATCGTTAGAGCCGGACTTACCTCTTGCTCCGGTATATTTATTAATAACCATTCCTTTTCCAAAGTACGCACAGTTTTTCTTCTCAAAAGCTTCTGCATAAGCAGGGTCGTAAGCAGCACTTACATCGGAAGAAAGCATTCTGGAACGGGCAAGGGCTCTTCTTACTGCTAAGTTGGAATCCTGTCCCATCAGAGCAAGAATCTCTGCAACGGTATTCTCAAAGAACATGGACTGCATACCTGTTGCTCCGACACTTCCGATTTCTTCTTTGTCTACTAAAAGACAGCAGGAAGTTCTATCCACATGCCCCGTCTCCATCATGGCTGCAAAAGATGGGTAAGCACATACTCTGTCATCATGCCCATAGCCGGCGATCATGCTGCGGTCAAGTCCACAGTCTCTTGCTGGACCTGCTGGTACCACTTCGATTTCTGCGGAGAGGAAGTCTTCCTCTTCCATCTGGTATTTCTCTTTCAAAAGACGTAAAATATTCACTTTCACTGCATCTTTTTCTTCTCCTGCAAGCGGACGGCTTCCGACAAGGATATCCAGATTTTCACCTTCCACAACAACGGAGCCTTTCTTTTCCATCTGCTTTCCAGCTAAATGAATCAACAAATCTGTTACATAAACAACTGGGTCAGCAGGATCTTCACCAATATTTACATTCACTACCGTTCCATCCTTCTTTGCCACAACACCATGAAGTGCAAGCGGAAGTGCAACCCACTGATACTTCTTAATTCCACCATAATAATGCGTATCCATAAAGGATAATTCGGTATCTTCATATAATGGATTCTGCTTTAAGTCAAGACGTGGAGAATCAATGTGGGCGCACAGGATATTCATTCCTTCGGTAAGCGGCTGCTTTCCAATCTGGAAAAGAGCAATTGTCTTACCCATGCCGACACCATATACTTTATCTCCTGCTTTTAAGCGGGTTCCCTGTGCAATCAGTTTATTAAGATCCTGATAGCCGTGACTTTCCGCTTCTTGGATAAAATACTGTGTACACTCACGTTCTGTCTTACATTTACTTAAAAATTCTTTATACTCTTGCGCGAGAACTTCTACATTCTTATCGTCCTCTTCTGTATAACTAAGCCATGAATTTTCTCTCATAACATTACACCTCCATAAACGATTTTATTATATCCCAAGAAGCGTTCCGGGTCAATCCGGTGCGTGTCTAAAAACTCGTTCATCTGCAAGACAGCGCATCACGAAGAATTTCTGCGAGCCGCTCAGTATCCACCTTTTTTTTCTTACCCTTTACCGTCAGCAAGATATTACTCTGCCTGAATACTTCCCTGCAAATCTCTGTCATCCGCTCTGTTGTAACCCGGCGATAAGATTCCGTTCGCTCCTCAATATCTTTATAGTATACGTCAAGAATATGTCCTTCATAAGCTCTCACCCAGTTAAATTCCTCCGTATCATCTAAAAGGAACCCCGCATTATCTACATAATGAGGAAGAACATAGGAAAGTTCATCTGTTATGCCCTCTTTCATGGACTTCAACACTTCTACAACCGTCTCCACAGAATCATAAAGATGCTTTGGCAACACTTCATAAGTGAGTGTCATCTGCCCGATATTATTATAATGCTGGAAACATGGGTCATAACTATATACATAGCCCTTTTTCTCTGAAAGTTCCTGATGAATCTTACAGAACTCACCCTCAAATAAAATATCAAACAGCAGATTTTTCTCTGCTAATGTATAATTTGACGCATCAATGTCTACTGAAAAGCAGACACACGTTTTCTTACTGTTTTTCACATACACTTTTGGCTTTCTTGCAAAAAAGTGTTTCGGAACCGGAGCGAGATTCTTCCGTTCTTTTTTCATTACAGTAAGTGGGTAATTTTCCATAAGCTTTGTTACAGTTACAACTGCTGTTTCTGGATAATTGCCGCTTATATAAAAGAAAATGTTATTGGAAGAAAGTACTTCTTTTTGAAATTTACGAAGCTGTTTCCCTTTTATTTTATCTAATGTTTTTTTCTTTCCGGTAATTGTCCGCTCTAATGAAGTATTTTTCCACGCAATCTTTTTTGTAAAGTAAGCAAGGCTGCTTTCCTCATCTTCCTCACGGATTTCTGCCTTGATGCGCTTTCTTTCTGTATCAATCACTTCTTCCGGAAGAGTAATCGGTTCAAAAATCCCGGTCAGGATCTCCGCTGCCTCCTCAAAATGTGCCGGTGCTCCCGTGATAATAAACTGAATAAATTCTTCATAAGTGGAAGCATTAAAATCAAGCCCGCACCGGTCTAAAGTCTGATACAGATTCTCTCCCATCTGATAATGAATGTTTTTAAATACAATATGCTCGAAAAAATGAGAAATTCCGTTATTCTCCTTTGTCTCAAACAGCGAACCTGCCCGCACATAAAGGCACAGGCAAAAGCTATGAATATTTTCATTTTTGTCGTGAAATACAGATACTCCCTGCGGAGTAATATGTTCTCGTTCCATCAACACCTCCAAATTTCATTTATTTTCTTCTTCGGTCACATCGACCGTTTTGAATTCGTCCTTTTCTAAGGTTGTAAAGTCCATTTCTGGCAGTTCCGGATGGACTTCTTCTGGCTGTTCTTCCATATCGATAATAAACGATACAAGAAGCGTATCTTCGTTGACTTCTTCTCCATCTTTGACATAGATTTTATCAACGGTACCATTTACTTTGGAAATGACAGTTGTCTCCATCTTCATCGCCTCAATAACCATGAGTGGCATATTTTTCGTTACACGGTCACCTTCTTTGATTCGGATATCACAGATTGTTCCCGGTAAAGTTGCTCCAAGATGACTAGGATTTTTCGGATCTGTCTTTAATCTGCGGTCCGCCTTCACTTCAAAATGCTTGTCAAGAATCTTTACCTCCCGAAGGAATCCATTTACTTCAAACTGTAAAATGCGGTATCCTTTTTCATCGGGTTCTGACTTACCGACAAACTTAATTAATGTATCATTGCCTTCCTCAATCTGGATAGTTGTCTCTTCACCTGGACGAAGCCCATAGAAATACACATGACTTTCTAACTTCGATACATCATTATATGCCTGGAAATGCTCACAATAGTCCTCATATACCTTCGGATAAAGGGCATAACTTAGCACTTTCTGCTCCATGACTTCCGGCTGTTCCATCGATTCCATGTAATAGTTTTCGCGAAGATGCCTGCCGATTGCCTCAAAATCCACATCGGGAAGTAAACTTCCCGGACGCACCGTTATTGGTTCCTGTCCTTTTAATACAATACGCTGTAATTTTTCCGGAAAGCCACCTTCTGGCTGTCCTAATGCACCCTTAAAATATTGTACAATAGAATCTGGATAAGACAAGTCTTTTCCTTTCTCTAAAATATTATCTTTTGTCAGATCATTTTTCAACATAAAAATTGCCATATCTCCTACAACTTTTGAAGTCGGGGTTACTTTAATGATGTTGCCAAGCACCTCATCTGCTTCTTTATAAAGACGCTTAATATCATTAAAATCATTACCTGCACCCATTTCTTTGACCTGTGCAGCAAAGTTAGAATACTGACCTCCCGGAATCTCGTATTTATAAATTTCCGGATTTGGGGAGTCCATATCACTCTCAAATGGCTTGTAAACCTTTCGTTCATGCTCATAATATTCATTTAAAACAAGGAGACCATCCGGGTCAATTCCGGTATCCCGCTTCGTTCCCCTTAATGCCTCCACCAACGCATTCATGGATGGCTGGCTCGTAAGGGAACTCATCGAGCCAATCGCACAGTCTACAATATCAGCTCCGGCTTCTGCTGCCATCAGATAGGTTGCGATTCCATTTCCCGTTGTATCGTGTGTGTGTAAATGAATCGGCACACGGACTTCTTCCTTTAATGCGGTAATTAATTCTTTTGCTGCATACGGTTTTAGCAGGGAAGACATATCTTTTAACGCAATAACGTGACAGCCCATCCTCTCTAACTGTCTTGCCTTTTTACAGTAATAATCAATTGTGTATTTTGTTTCTTTTGGATTTAAAATATCTCCCGTATAACAGATAGCCCCCTCGACTACCTTGCCAGTCTTTAACGCTTCTTCTACCGGAAGTTTCATATTTTCTATCCAGTTCATGCTGTCAAAAATACGGTAAATATCTACGCCGTGGTCACTGGATACCTTGATAAACTTTTTGATAACATTATCCGGATAGGTGCTGTAGCCGACAACATTGGAAGCACGAAGCAGCATCTGAATCATCACATTTGGCATACGTTCTCTTAAAATATCCAGTCGTTTCCATGGGGATTCCTTTAAGAAACGGTATTCTGTATCGTAAGTTGCACCGCCCCACGCTTCGATAGAATAAGCATCCTTTAAATACAGATTCGTTGCTCTTGCCGCTCCTGCCACTTCTTTTGTACGCATTCTTGTTGCAAGAAGAGACTGCTGTCCGTCACGCATTGTCGTATCGGTGACATAAAGTTTGTCACTTCGATACACCTTTTGGGTAAATTCCTTTGCCCCAAGTCTTAAAAATTCATCTCTTGTTCCAAACAGTTTCCGTTCCGTATCAATAACAGGAACCTTTCTATTCTCAAGAAACGGCTTTGGTCCTGGATTGACATTCACCATCTTATTGGCAAGAAATTCCAATATTTTTGTTGTTCGATCTAACTTGTAATGCAGTTCAAACAGTTCCGGTGTCTCTTCTATAAAAGTAGTAAAGCACTTTCCTTTATGAAATGTTTCATGATTTAATACGTTAATCAAAAATGTAATATTGGTCTTTACTCCGTGAATCCTCAGTTCTTTTAATGCACGCACAGACTTGTGAATCGCATTCTCAAAAGTACGGTCATGGGAAATGACTTTTACAAGTAAGCTGTCATAGTGTGGTGTAATGACAGCTCCCGTATAAGCGGTTCCTCCATCCAGACGGATTCCACCACCCGAACCAGAACGATATAAATCAATCTTTCCCGTATCTGGAAGGAAATGATTTGCCGGGTCTTCTGTTGTTACTCTTGCCTGCAGGGCGTAGCCAGTACATTTGATTTCATTTTGTGAATAAATGTGAATCGTTGGGGAATTTAACGGATACCCTTCTGCAATTAAAATCTGACAGATCACAATATCAATTCCCGTCACCATTTCTGTCACGGTATGTTCTACCTGAATACGTGGATTCATTTCAATAAAATATGGATGCTCCTCCTCATCTACCAAAAATTCCATCGTTCCCGCATTCGTATATCCGACTCTTCTGGCAAGTCTTTTTGCCGAATCCAAAATCTTCTTTCTCGTCTCTTCCGAAATCGACCATGCTGGTGCAAACTCAATGACCTTCTGGTTTCTTCGCTGCAAGGAACAGTCTCTGTCATAAAGATGGACGATATTTCCATAATTATCGCCAAGAATCTGCACTTCGATATGCTTTGGATGAATGAGATACTTTTCTATAAAAAGCTTCGCCTCTCCAAAAACTCGTTTGGATTCATTCCGTGACTTTTCAAATGCTTCTTCCATCTCCTCCTGACTTTGTACAATACGCATTCCTCTGCCACCGCCGCCATTACTCGCCTTTAACATAACAGGATAGCCAATCTCATCCGCGATTTTCATTGCCGTATCCACATCATGAATAATAAAATCACTGCCGTCAATAATTGGAACCTTACTCTCCTCTGCCGCTCTTTTTGCAGAAATCTTATCCCCCATAATGTTCATTGCCTCTACATTCGGTCCGATAAATGCAATATCATTTTTCCGGCAGGCTTCGGCAAACTCCGGATTCTCCGATAAAAATCCGTATCCGGGATGAATCGCATCCACCTTTTTCTCCTTCGCAATCCGAATAATTGTAGGAATGTCTAAATATGCATCCACTGGCCCTTTATCTGGATTTAACGGATATGCCTCATCTGCTTTTGTACGAAAAAGTGCATACCTGTCCTCTTTAGAATAAACAGCTACTGAGCCAATCCCTAACTCACTCAATGCCCGAAATACACGAATCGCAATCTCTCCTCTGTTTGCGACAAGCACTTTTTTGAACTTCTTTACTTCCATAATCATAACCCATCCTCCAAAACTGCAATATTTTTCACTCAGAAGTTATACAAGTTTCAAAACAAATAAAAATCCCCCGTATTCAAAACCTTATTATTTAGTATACCTGTATATTTTTACAAAAACAAGGTGATTTTCTGGCATTATATATACATTTTTTCTAACCCATGCTATACTATTTAGAGATTTAGGAGGAGGATAACAATGGATGTGAATAATTTTTTGCAGTCAGAAGCGACCCAGTTCGTCGGTACCGCTGCGGCAAATACTATCGGTCTTGTCATTGGAACGATTCATGAAGATATCAAGGAACTTCTTGAGATTCCCGATGAATATCAGGCCATCAGTATTGTATCTTCCCGAACCGGAACTGTCGCACAGGCGATTGCGATTGATGATGCAGTAAAAGCAGTAAATGCAAAGCTGCTCCGTTTTGAGATGGCAATTGATGCTGGTAAGCAGTGTGGACAGGGATGCCTCTTCGTCCTCGGTGCAGAGAACATTTCCGATGCCAGAAGGCTTGTTGAGATTGCGTTAGAGCAGATTGATTACTGGGCTGCCTGCATCTATGTGAACGAAGTGGGGCATATGGAATCTCACGTCACTCCACGTGCCGGAGAGATTTTACATCAGATATTTGGTACACCACTTGGCAAGGCATTTGGCGTTATCGGTGCTGCCCCAGCAGGAATCGGCATTGTTGCCGTTGACCAGTGCATGAAAGCCGCACCTGTAGATATCGTCTGGTATGGCTCCCCATCCCATAACCTTACGATGATGAATGAATTTTCTGCTGGTATTTCCGGCGATGTTTCTGCTGTTCAGAAGGCATTGGAAGCGGGTAAGGAAGTCGGTTGTGAACTGCTTCGTGTGTGCGGTATCACACCAATTTCTATCACGAAAGTTCATGAAGTCTGTGGAACAGATTATGTGAAGGAAAGTTATACACCGACATCCTGTTTAAAACCAAAGGAAGAATAGAATATAGTTATTATTTTATAATGGCTTTACAGATATGCAACAAAATTCATAGAAAGGGTTGGGATTATTTATGAAAGTATTACTTTTAAATGGAAGTCCACATCCAAATGGATGTACTTTCCGCGCACTCTCTGAAGTAGAAAAGACACTTCAGCAGGAAGGCATCGAAACAGAAATTTTCCATATCGGCACTGAAGCGATCCGAGGCTGCATGGGCTGTGGTATGTGCCGTAAGAACAAGCTTGGAAGATGTATCTTTGGTGAAGATGCTGTTAACGTAGTCATCAAAAAAATGGAAGAATGTGATGGACTAATCGTTGGCTCCCCTGTACATTACGCCGGAGCAAGCGGTGGAATCACTTCTTTCCTTGACCGTATGTTTTACTCTACCGGTGGGTTTGCCTACAAACCGGGAGCTGCTATCGTAAGCTGCCGTCGTGCCGGTTCTACTGCCGCTTTAGAACAGCTGAATAAATATTTTATGATGAACAATATGCCACTTGTTCCTTCTGCTTACTGGAATATGGTTCATGGCAATACTCCTGAAGAGGTGGAGCAGGATTTAGAAGGGCTTATGGTCATGCGTACTCTGGGACGAAATATGGCGTGGATGCTTAAATCTATTGATGCAGGAAAGGCGCATGGAATTTTGACTCCAGCGGCGGAACCGAAGACTCGGACAAATTTTATTCGGGAATGTGCACCGGTGAAAGCGGAAGCAGAAGAGAAGAATTTTGCTCCTTATTTTATCTCTTATAATAAGGTGAATAAAGCATATCAGGAGGAGGATTAGATTCTGGGCTGCCTCAAGCAGAAGAGACGCCCTCAGGGAATAAAATGGTATGCTCCCTTTTAGGTAGACAGTTGAAAAAAATAAAACTGTTTATCTGAAAGGGAGCATACCATTTTCGTCAGCTTACGATAAACTAACGTGACTTATTTCGTCTCTTTATAAATTCTTCTCTTTTAATGCTACAGCCTGTTTGATCAGTTCCACCGTTCCATCAATACCTAAGATACTACTATCAATGCAAAGATCATAACTCTTCAAGTCTCCCCACTTCTTAGAAGTGTAGTAATTATAGTAGCTTGCACGCTGCTTATCTGTCTTGATAGCTACGTCTTTGACTTTGGCTTCAGGAACTTCGTACTGTTTCTGGATACGGGACTTTTTGAAAGTCATTGGTGCGTGAATGAATACATTCAGCTTATTGTCATAGTCTTTTAAGGCATAGTCTGCACAGCGGCCTACGATAATACATGGACCTTCATCTGCTACCTTTTTGATGGCATCAAAGGAGGCAAGGAATACCTTCTGGTTGAGTGGCATATCAAAGGAGGCTGCGTTATAGCCTAATGCGTATGGATCCATTACGAGGGAGTAGAGAAAACTTGTGGTTGGTTTCTCATCGAAGTTTTCAAACATCTCCTCGCAGATACCGCTTTCTTTGGCTGCCACTTTTAAAAGTTCTTTATCATAAAATGGTATGTTGTAATATTCAGCAAGCTTCTTACCGATTTCTTTTCCGCCGCTTCCGTACTGTCTTCCGATTGTGATTATTGTGTTCATAAGACCACTCCTTTTGTCATTCTTTTCAGGATATGCATAAGCCTTTGCTTTTGCATTTAGTTTTATTATACACTAGTTTTCAGACAATTTCCACAAAAATATTTTGATTTTATTGTGAAATTTATTTATTTTATGGATGATAAGCTGTCAAATCCAATGGACAACAGACACAATTCATCCCCTACCTTAGCCAAAATGGGATTTAAAAGAGGCGAATAAAAAATCAGTAACGGACACCATTCATTTTCTACCTTGGAGCGTATTTGAAAAATTCTCTAGATAGAACTCTTCTTGCTGGAAGTGGACAAAAAAGACCAAAGATATGTCTTTACTCATCCCTAAGCGGATATAGAAACCTATCTTTGATCTTTTTGTTTTTTAATAATTGATCTTAAAGAATAATTTGTTACAATAGTCCTTCAAATCACATATATCAATGAGACAGTACATTAGTAACATACTGCTTTCCAAATTCAATATCCTGAAAAAGCTGTGCCTGCAATGCCTCTACAGAAGAAAAACGAGTTTCTTTTCTGTGATAATGCAGAAGTTCTACGACCATTTCTTCGCCATAAACATCTTTATTGAAATCAAAGATATTGGTCTCGACTGTTTTTTCGCTGGTATTGTTGACGGTTGGCTTGGTTCCGATGTTGGTAATGCCGTAGTAAACTTCGTCTTTCCAGTGGATTTTAGAAACATACACACCATTTGGCGGCAGTAGTTTAAAGGACGGAACTTGCTGGTTGATAGTTGGAACCTGTATAGTTCGTCCAAGTGCATTTCCGTGAAGGATTTCCCCGGAAACACTGTAGTTTCTGCCTAAGAGAGCTTTGGCTTCTTCCATTGCTCCTTTTTCAAGAGAAGCACGAATTCTGGTACTGCTAATATCCTTTCCATTTAATTGTAACTTTTCGACTACAATAAGGTGATATCCGCATTCTTCTTCTAGCTTTTCTAAGTCTGTAATACTACCGGAGCGGTTCTTACCGAAATGGAAGTCTGTTCCGACAACAATTACTTTTGCCCCCACTTTTTCTACGAGGACTTCCCTGATAAATCTGTCAGGGGTTAATGCAGCAAATTCTTTTGTGAAAGGATGCTCAATCAATATGTCGATTCCTCGTTTTTCAAGAATTTCCCGGCGTTCTTTTTTTGTATAGATTTGTTTATATTCTGTATCACCAGTAAGGGTCAGTCTGGTTGGACGGTCAAAGGTAAATACAACGCTTCGCAGTCCGTGAAGCTCCTGTTTTTTTACTTCGTCCATTAGAAGCTGGTGTCCCCGGTGAATCCCTTCAAACTTTCCAAGTGCAACTGCGGTGTCTTTGAAATGAAAGTCTGAGCTTGTTATATATTCCATTTTTTTCCTCCGAAACCGCTAACTTGCGGTATGGATTTTATATTTTATATCATTCTTATAGTGACCTACAAAAACAACTTATAAGGTTTTAACATCTTCTTTTCCTGAAGCTGATAAATTCCTATAAAGTTTTTCTGATTGTCATAAACACGGAATCTGTTACCAACAGTATAACTGCTATACTGTTTTCCGTCTTTGCCTGACTTTTCTTTCTTACCAAGATCCTCTGTATCCGCTTCTTCCATTTTCATTTGTTCATTAGATGACAAGTCCTCATATAATTGCCAGTTACTAATCGATGAATTTTCATCCAAAGCACACAAAGAAAGAGAAATCGGATTCCCATTATAGAGAAGTTTTTCTCCTTCTTTTTTCACAAAAAAAGCTAGCAGATGCAAAAATACTTCATCGACTGGTACGATATGTTCCAGTAATGTATCAGCATCACGCATGTCTTCTACTTCTGAAAGGGTGAATCCATCCTCTATCTTAAAAGAAGATACTCTGGTACGGACAAGTCCTGCCATACAACCGCCGCATCCTGCCTTTTCTCCAATGTCACGACAAAGGCTGCGGATATAGGTTCCTTTTGAGCATGTTACTTCAAAGGTGACGTAAGGCAAATCTATTTTTTTAATAATGATAGAAGAAAGGGTGACTGGACATGGCTTTCTTTCAATAACGATTCCCTGTCTTGCAAGTTCGTAGAGTTTCTTTCCGTTTACCTTTTTAGCGGAATACATCGGTGGAATCTGATCGTAACTTCCCTGGAAAGAAAGGATAATATCTCTTATCTCTTCTTCCGTGACCGCTACCTCTCGTTCTTTTAATGTCTGTCCGCTTGTATCTTCGGTATCGGTTTCTCTTCCAAGCAAAAGAACAGCTTCATACGTTTTATCCCAATCTCCGATAATGTCACAAAGCTTGGTTGCCTTTCCAAGACACACTGGAAGTACTCCGGTCGCATCCGGATCAAGGGTTCCGGTATGTCCGATTTTTTTCTGATGTACAATGCCGCGAAGCTTTGCCACTACATCATGGGAAGTAAAACCTGGTTCTTTTTTAATATTAAGAATTCCGCTTATCATAAATTGATTCCTGCTTTTCTTCTTGTTCATTTAACTGATGCTCTACCATATGGGTGATATTCATTACGATATCTCTTGGCTGGCCATGTACCGTACAGCCGGCAGCTTTGATATGCCCACCGCCGCCAAAGATTTTGGCAATTGCACTGACATCGACTGCATCGTTAGAACGCATACTGACTTTGTAGTTACCATCTTCTTTCTCATAAAGGAGAATCGCACATTCAATGCCATCTGTCACACGAAGCTGGTCAATAATTCCGTCTAAATCGCTGCTGTCGATTCCATAAAAGTCAAAGTCTCTCTTTCGAACGATGGAAAAAATAACCTTTCCATGCAAAAGAATGATACTTTCCATTAATGCACGGCCAAGAATCTGATTCTGCACATAGGACTTCTTGTAAAATGTCCGGTCAATGATATCTTCGGAATGAATGCCTTTTTCAAGTAAAGCACCTGCGGTCTCCATCGTTTTTCTTGTTGTATTGGTATGCTTGAATACACCGGTATCATGAACAATACCCATGTAAAGATCCTGCGCGCATTCAAAGGAAATCTTATCCCAGTCAAACATATCAAACAATACTTCGCAGGTGGAAGAAGCGTCCGGCACGATAAAGCGTAAGTCACCAAATCCCTCATTAGTGAAATGGTGGTCTACGCATATCTTGTATTTTGCCTCTTCAAAATAACCTTTGAAATCATGGAGACGATCTGTATCGGAACAGTCAAGAGAAAAAAACAGGTCATACGGTCCGTCAATCTTCTTTTCCTGTGTAATCTGGTCCGCATATTTTAAAAATGAGAATTTATCCTGTACCGGTTCTAAAAATAATGTTACCTCTTTTTCTGGATACTGTTCCACAATGTAGGTATAGAGTCCGAGACAGGAACCAATGCAGTCCCCGTCCGGATTCATATGACCGGATATGGCAATTGTCTGTGCAGTCTGAACCTGACGCTCAAACTTCTCTTTTCTTTCGGCAAATGTCACATTTTCTCTCTTGTCTGTACTCATTCTTCCGATGCCTCTCTTTCTCTCTCATGCATTGCTGCATTAATCTCGTCAATCTTCTTTGACATACTTACGCCATATTCAATAGACTGGTCAAGAATAAAGCGGACATCTGGTGTATTTCTTAAGTTAATACTTCTTGCTAACTCACGGCGGATATAACCGTGAGCACTTCTGAGACCTTCTAAAGTAGATTCCTGTGCCTCTTTATCACCGAGTACGCTGATATAAGCTTTACAGGTCTTTAAATCCGGAGCTACTTCCACAGACACAACAGAAGTCATCGGAGCGATTCTTGGGTCTTTGATTTCTCTGGAAATAATACGGCTCAATTCTTTTAATACCTCGGAATTAATTCGAGTATTTTTTACACTGTTCTTTCTCATAACAGTACCTCCTGTTATCTAGGAATTTCTTCCATTACGAAAGCTTCAATCTGGTCGCCTTCTTTAATATCGTTGTATTTTTCAAAAACGATACCACATTCGAAGCCTGCTTTTACTTCTTTTACGTCATCTTTGAAACGTTTCAGGGATGCAAGTTCTCCTTCGTAAATAACGATACCATCACGAACGATACGGGACTGTGCGTCTTTTGTAATCGTACCATCCAGTACATAACATCCAGCGATTGTTCCAACACCGGAAGCTTTGTAAATCTGACGTACTTCTACATGACCGATTACTTTTTCTCTGTAAACAGGATCTAACATACCCTTGATCGCTGCTTCGATATCTTCAATTGCGTTATAGATGACACGGTATAATCTCATGTCAACTTTTTCTCTCTCTGCTGCAGCCTTTGCCATCGCATCTGGACGTACATTAAATCCGATGATGATTGCATTAGATGCAGAAGCTAAAATTACATCAGATTCGTTAATGGCACCTACACCACCATGTACAACTTTAATCATAACTTCCTCATTGGAAAGCTTCATAAGACTCTGTTTTACAGCTTCTACAGATCCCTGTACATCGGCCTTTACGACAAGGTTTAATTCTTTTACGTTACCAGCCTGAATCTGATCAAATAAATCATCAAGGGACAACTTATTCTTTGTCTCTTCGAGCATCTTTTCTCTTCCATATGCGATAAATGCATCAGCAGTTGCTCTTGCTTCTTTTTCATTTCCGTGAGCCATAAGGACCTCGCCGGAGAATGGTACATCGTTAAGACCAAGAATCTCTACTGGGGTAGATGGGCCTGCTACTTTTACACGGTTACCCTTGTCATCCATCATCGCACGAACACGGCCAAATGCATGACCTACGTTAATGCTGTCTCCTACATGAAGCGTACCTTTCTGGATAAGGATTGTAGCAACTGGTCCACGGCCTTTATCAAGTTTCGCTTCGATAACAAGACCTCTGGCTCTTCTCTTCGCGTTTGCTTTCAGCTCTAATACTTCTGCTGTAAGAGTAATCATCTCTAAGAGTTCATCAATTCCTTCGCCTGTCTTAGCAGAAACTGGTACAAATACGGTACTTCCACCCCAGTCTTCTGCGATAAGGCCGTATTCAGTAAGTTCCTGTTTTACACGGTCAACGTTGGCACCTTCTTTATCAATCTTGTTAACTGCAACGATAACTTCTACCTCTGCAGCTTTTGCATGGTTGATTGCCTCGATTGTCTGTGGCATAACACCGTCATCGGCAGCAACAACTAAAACAGCGATATCTGTTGCCTGTGCTCCACGCAGACGCATAGAAGTAAATGCCTCATGACCTGGTGTATCTAAGAATGTAATCTTTTCTCCGTTAATCTCTACCACATAAGCGCCGATATGCTGTGTGATTCCACCAGCCTCACCTGCTGTAACGTGTGTGGAACGAATCGCATCAAGAAGAGAAGTTTTACCGTGGTCAACGTGACCCATTACACAGACAACTGGTGGTCTGCTTGTTAAGTTTCTTTCGTCCTCTTCTTCCTCTTTTAAGAGTTCTTCGATGACATCAACTTTTACTTCTTCCTCTGCGATACAGTTATATTCTAAAGCGATTTCTGCTGCATCATCAAAAGAGAATTCTGTGTTGATGGTTACCATCTGTCCTGCCATGAAAAGCTTCTTGATAATAACAGAAGGCTGAACCTTACAAGCATCTGCCAAATCCTTTAAGGATACTGGATCTGGGAGAGTGATGTTACGGATTACATCTTCCTTTGGCTCTTCCTGCTTTGGTGGCTGTACTGGAGCCTGCTGCTTCTTATTGTTCTTCTGCTTTCTTGAGCTGCCAAAATCATTATTGCGGTTATTGCGGCGGTTGTTCTTGCCACCACGGTTGTCATTTCGGTTGTTTTCCTTGTTGTCACGGCTGTGCTCACGATTGATGTCATGGCGGTTTTCTTTGCCGTTTCTTGTTTCTTTTGCGTTAATCGGAGTATCTCCCATAGAAGGCCTGTTTCTTCTGTCATTTCCGTTACGGTTATTGTTACGGTTATCTCCGCGATTATCATTACGCCCGCCACGGTTGTCGTTATTACGATTATTATTTCTTCCGCCGCCACGGTTGTCATTTCGGTTGTCGTTACGGTTGTTACGGCCGCCACGGTTATCATTTCGGTTATTATTTCTTCCATCTCCGCGGTTTTCATTACGTCCATTACGATTGTCGTTATTGCGGTTGTTATTTCTTCCGTCCCCACGGTTGTCGTTACGGTTATTATTTCTATCTCCACGGTTATCATTTCTGCTACCGCGATTATCGTTGCTACGGCTTTCATTGTTACCGCGGTTGTTACCAGATTCTTTTTTCTGGAATTTTGCTTTTAATTTATCTACATGTTCATCTGATACTGTACTCATATGACTCTGTACTTCAACTCCCTGCTGTTTTAACTCTGCTATAATTTCTTTGCTGCTTTTATCTAATAACTTTGCTAACTCATGTACTCTCATTTTTGGCATACACTATCCCTCCATATTCAGACTTATTTTTTTTACGATTGATTTTGCAAAACCTTCATCTAAGATACAGATGGAAGCCCTGTACGCTTTACCTATCCAATGCCCTAATTCCTCTTTGGTCGCAAAGATTTCCATAGGCACTTCATAATACTTACACATGTTCCGGAACAATTTTTTTGTATTGTCAGAAGCATCTTCTGCTACGATTACCAGACAGGCATTGCCGGATTTTACTTCCTTTTCGGTAGAAAACTCTCCGCTGGCAACCTTTCCTGCCTTAGCAGCAAGCCCTAGCATAGATAATACTTTACTGTTTTGTGTCAAGTTCCTTCAACTCCTCTTCTAATCGGTCATATATCTCATCAGGAATGGAAATCTTTAAAGAACGTTCCAGTCCTTTTGAACGTCTTGCTTTCTGAAGACACTCCGCAGAAAAACAAAGATATGCACCTCTGCCATTCTGCTTTCCTTTTGCATCAAGTACAACTTCATTCTCCGGTGTCTTGATAACCCGGATCATCTCTTTTTTTGTCTTCATTTCACGACAGCCCACACACTGTCTAAGTGGTATCTTCTTTCCCATAACTGTTCACCAGATTCCATTCTTACTGTTCGTCTGTATCTGCTTCCTCAGAAGAAACTTCCTCAAAAGAATCCTCTGCTGTTTCTGGTTCTTCTGTTACCTCTTCTGCCTCAAAATCTGCTGTCGCTTCGCTTGCGGAAACTTCTGGCTCTTCTACAGGTGCTTCAAGGTCAAAATCTTCTGTCTCATCAAGATCACCAAAATCTTCTCCGAAGTCTAATTCTTCTGCAAGCTCTGCTGCCTGGCTTTCACTCTTAATATCAATCTTATATCCTGTAAGCTTTGCTGCAAGACGAGCATTCTGTCCCTCTTTACCGATGGCAAGTGAAAGCTGGTAGTCTGGAACAACAACGCGTGCGCTCTTTTCCTCTTCGTCTACATCTACAGAGACTACATTGGATGGGCTTAATGCGTTCTCGATCAATACTGCTGGATCATCATTCCATTCAATAATATCAATCTTTTCTCCACGTAAGTCACTTACGATTGCATTAACACGCGCTCCGTTAATACCTACACATGCTCCTACAGGATCTACATTAGGATCGTTAGATGCTACTGCAATCTTTGTACGGGAACCTGCTTCACGGGCAATGCTCTTAATTTCTACTGTTCCATCATAAACTTCTGCAACTTCTTTTTCAAAAAGTCTCTTAACAAGTTCTGGATGTGTTCTGGAAACTAAAATCTTAGGTCCCTTGTTTGTATCTTTTACTTCTACGATGTACAGTTTGATACGGTCTGTTGGCTTAAATACTTCGCCTTTAACCTGCTCTTTTTCTGTGAGAACAGCATCTGTCTTATCATCAAGACTTACACTGATATTCTTTCCATTATAACGCTGTACTACACCTGTTACGATGTCTTTTTCTTTATGTGCGAAATGCTCGAATACCACTCTTCTTTCTTCTTCTTTAATCTTCTGCACGATAACACTTCTTGCATGCTGTGCAGCGATTCTTCCGAAGTTCTTTGGAGTCACTTCGATGTTTACTACATCGCCAATCTCATAGTGGAAACGAATCATCTTTGCATCTGCTAAACTAATTTCTGTAGCTGGATCTTCTACTTCCTCTACAACTGTCTTTTCGACATAAACAGAAATATCACCAGTGTCTCTATCCATGTTTACCTTTACAATGGCATTCTTTCCAAAGTCACGGTTACATGCTGCAACTAAAGAATCTTCAATCGCCTGCATAATTACTTCTTTTTCAATATGTTTCTCTTTTTGTAATTGATTTAAAGCATCAATTAATTCACTCATTTTCTCTTATCCTCCTGCTTTCTTTTCTATATTATTCTCAAAAATCAATAGCTAAACGAATCATAGCAATGTCCTTACGGTCAAGTACCAGTTCGTTCCCTTCTGTTTCAATCGTAACAGTATCTTCTGTGAAATCTTTTAAGATTCCCTCAAATTCCTTCTGTTTATTAATTGCTTTGTAGAGCTTACATTCTACAGACTTTCCAAGACTTCTCTTAAAATCTTTCTCTTTTTTCAGTGGTCTTCCAAGACCAGGGGAACTCACTTCTAAAATATAAGCATCAGAAATAAAGTCTTCTGCATCAAGCTTCTCTTCAAGAGCACGACTGATCAGTACGCAGTCATCAATGTTAATGCCGCCTTCCTTATCCGCATATACACGAAGATACCAGTTCGCACCTTCTCTTACATACTCTACATCAACAAGTTCAAAATGATTCTCCTCAATAATCGGAGTTACCAGTTCTTCCGTCTTTGCAACAATCTCTGTTCTTTTCATGTTGATTCTCACCTCTTTCCCAGACATACAATAAGAGTGGGCACCCACCCACTCTTATCATCTACAGTATACTATTCGTAGTATAGCAGGTTTTCCATTGTTTATCAAGGGATTTCTTAAAATTTTACCTGCTATCTGCTATTTTTGTGACATTTTCTTAATTCTCGTCTGCCTCGATAGGGTCTGTTTCAATCACAAATTTCACGCTTCCCTTCGCATTTTTCTTAATTCCGCCGAAGGATTTGTATCTGTTATCTGCCTTCTTTACAGCCTTGAAATGATTGATCACGCTGTCAAGATCATCTCCTGCAAGGTCAGAAAGCTTGCTGATTCCATCATCATTAAATGTCTTTAAGCCTTTTGTAAGTGTATCGCTTCCTGTAGCAAGCTTATCAATACCAGAAGTAAGCTGTCCGCCTGCGGAGTCTAACTTATTCATTCCAGAAGAAAGACTCTGTACACCGATCGCTGCTGCATTAACCCCCTGTGCATAAGCCTTTACACCAGTTACTAACTGGCTGCTTCCCGCTACTAACTTACCTGTTCCTTTATCTACGGAACTTGCTCCTTTTGTAAGAACACTGTTATTGCCTGTTAAGGTCACCGCTCCTTTTGTCATGGTATCAAGTCCGGTAGAAAGGGTGCTAAGACCAGAAGTTAAATCTTTCATACCACTTGTAAGCGTTTTATTATTTGCAGTAAGAGCCTGCGCTCCGGTATTTAATTCATCAACACCCTTGATCAAATCTGGAATCTGACTTGCTGCATCGGATAAAGAACCTGTATTTGCTGCAAAACTCTCTAATACTGCTGCCTGTGTCTTCATATCTTTTAACAGAGTTTCCATATCACTGAGTCCTACATTAACTTTGCCAATATTAAGCTTCTCTGCACTTGGAGCATCTCCTAATGCTTTTTCGGCATCACTTGCCAGGCCACTGATTTCAATACTTGATGGCTCTGCACTTACACTAACGTTATTATCAATGGCACTCTTTAAAGCACTCTTCATTTCATCGGTCAATCCATCCATATTTACACTATCAATGGCAGATTTAGCTTCTTCTTTTGCCTTTGAAGTTGCACTGCTGCTAAGAGAATCTTTCTGGCTGGCAATCTTTTCATTTGCCTTATCCGTTGCCTTTTTATCAATATCATCTAATGCAGATTTTGCACTACTGAACTTCTCTGAAACTTCTTTATTATGTTCATCTATCTTACTATTGTGCGCCTCCACTGCTTCAGATAACTTATTCATCTTATCAATTGCCGATTGAATCTCTGTTGCCGATTCCTGTAACTTTTTCGCGTCACTTTCTAATGCAGAGGATGCCTTCTTTACTGCTTTTAATTCTGTGTCACTTGGCAGTTCCAAATTACTCATTCCAGAAACCTTATTATTTAACTTTTTGATTCCTGCTGCAATTTTAGCTTCATTTTCGGTATAACTTTTAATACCTTTAGAAAGTGCTCCTGCTCCTGACTCTAACTTACCTGTACCGCTTGCTGCTGACTGTAAACCAGCATCTAAGCCAGATACTCCTTTTGTATAGGAGGAGATTCCTGCATTCAGTGACTTTGTTCCCTTTTTCAGGGCTTTTAATCCTTTATTCAAAGATTCTACACCAGATTCTAACTGTCCACTCTTAGAACTTAATGTATTAAGACCGGATAGAAGCTGCTTTACTCCAGCATTCGCGGAAGATACGCCCTTTGTATATTCTCCTGCTGAAGAAGAAAGAGTTCCCATTCCATCGGATAAAGCTTCACTTCCATCAATCAGCTTATCGGTTGCATCTGTAAGTTTATCCATGCTGTCTTTTAAATCATCTACGTCATTTAAATTGCTTGTATCAATGTCTTTTAATGTTCCTGTTGTTGCCGCTGTTGCTGTTAATGCAAGTTCAAACTTATCTGCCTTCGCTGTAACTTCTACATATTCTGGAATATCTACATCATCTAATTTATCATAAGATGCCAGATTAAGACTGCTCTTTAATCCAGGGAACGCAAGACCTACAACAACATTTTTATCTCCATCGCTAATTACTTTACCATTAGTAACTTCGATATTAGAAAATACATCAGAAGAAAGAATCATTCCGGTAACCATAGTAAATGGAGTCTTTACATTATAGTTCTTGCCTTTTACTTTTACCGTTTCATTGGAGTTGTTATAGTAATCAAAGCGTATCTTTACTTCACCACTTTTACCAGCCATATCTTTCGGATCCATCTGCTGTCCGTCAAGATAATAAGTAACTTTCATTGTTACTGGAAGTTCTTCATTGGATTCTCCCTGATAATAAATATCATTTCCTTTAGAATCCCATACAATAGAACCATCTGCATTCTGGGTAAATGTCTCATCACCTTTTACATTCTTGATATTCTCGAGGTTGGAAAAGTCCTCTAATGTATCACTGCTGCTATGATTCTTTAACCAGTCGCTTACAGTAATCTTATCAACGCTTCCGTCTGCATTCGCATTTACATATACCGTCTCTGTCTTATCTTCTTTTTTGGAATCTTTTTTTCCTGCTGCATTGACTGGCATTGCAATTCCTACTGCCATCATGGCACTCATGAGAATAGCAAATGCTCTGGATGTGTGTTTTACAAATCTTTTATTTCTCATCTCTATCACTCCCTAAATTTATGCTCCTGGAATCTTTTGTACAGCATATGACGCTTTGCTTCCATTAGATTCCGGGATTACATATTATTTATAATACAATGTCATTAACTACTGTATCTTTATGATCGTCAATATGGCCCATTCCCTTCGTTGTCTTGCATATCGCCTTATCAAAAATAAGGAACATCGTAGGCAGCAGTGTGAGAACAACGATCATACTGATAATAGCACCTCTTGCCAGCAATGTACAAATAGAACCAATCATATCTACCTGTGAGTAGCAGGCAACACCATAAGTCGCTGCAAATAAACTCAACGCACTCGTTATAATAGAAAGCATATTTGACTTATGAGCAATGCTGATTGCCTCTAACTTATTCTTTCCATTCCTTCGTTCTTTCAAATAACGATTGGTATAAACAATCGCATAGTCTACTGTCGCTCCAAGCTGTATCGTTCCGATAACAATGCTGGCAACAAATGGAAGGCTTACCCCCTGGTAATATGGAACTGCCATATTTACCGCAATCGCAAATTCAATGATGGCTACCAGAATAACTGGCAGGGAGATTGACTTAAATATAATAAGAATAATTACAAAAATCGCTGCGATTGAAGCAATATTTACATTCTGGATATCAATGTTTGTAACATCTTCAAGATCCTTCATAAGTGGTGCTTCACCAATTACCATTGATGTTTTATCATAGTTCTTCGTTATCTTATTAATCTTTGCAATCTGCTTATTTACTTTCGGAGTTGCTGATTCATATTCCGAACAGATAAAAGCCAGTTCATGATCACCGCTTTGGAGCATACTCTTTACATCTTTTGGAATCATGGATTCTGGTACAGAGGCCCCGACAAGAGAACTCATGCTTATCGTCCATTTAACACCTTCTACATTGTCAATCTCTTTGAGCATATCTCGTTTATCTTTAGAATCCATGTTACTGTCCATCATTACCATATGAATCGTACTCATATTAAAATCTTTTTTCAATCGGTCTGTCGCCACATTACTTGGCAGGCTGGATGGCATAGACTTTGCGATATCATAATAAATCTTGATATTATTATTTCCATGTACTGCTGGAAGTAATAATACAAGGAAAACAATCAGCCATACCCAGTGATGCTTGATGATAAAGTTTGATGCACCATCCACACTCTTAATCAGCGGTCTGTGCTTTGTCTTCTCAATCTGCTTATCAAATGCAAGAATCAGTGATGGAAGAATCGTTACACAACAGATTACACCGATAATAACACCCTTGGCCATAACAATACCAAGATCACGACCTAATGCAAATGTCATAAAGCAAAGAGCCGCAAATCCAGCAACAGTTGTGACGGAACTTCCGACAACCGCTTTAAAGGTACTTGCAATCGCATGCCCCATCGCCCGATTCCTATCTTCTGTGTACTTCTCTTTATATTCCTCATAACTATTCAGCAGGAAAATGGAATAGTCCATCGTAACTCCAAGCTGTAATACAGCCGTCAGTGCCTTTGTAATATAGGAAACCTGCCCTAAGAACACGTTACTTCCTAAGTTATAAATAATTGCAATTCCGATACTTAATAAGAAGAACACTGGTACTAAGAAAGATTCTGTCGTAAACTCAAGTACCAGGAATGACAATACAGCGGCAATCACAACGTAAACTGGCAGCTCGTCAAGTGCAACATCTTTAATATCATTAACTACACCTGACATACCACTGATAAAGCATTGCTTATTCGCAAGCTTTCTCATCTCGGCAACTGCATTCATAGATTCATCGGATGATGTCGTATTATCGAAAAGTACGATCATCATCGTGGCATTGCCTTTAAAGAAACCTTCTCTTAACTTTTTCGGAATCATCTGTACTGGAAGATTTAAATCAGCAACATCATCATACCAGAGAACATCCTTTACATGATCGACTGCCTCAAACTTCTTCTCAAGCTTCTGCACATCTTTCAGTTCCATATTCTCGACAACAACCATCGAGAACGCTCCCATTCCATACTCATCTACCATAATATCCTGACCTTTTACCGTTTCAAGCGTCTCTGGCAGATAACTAAGTAAATCATAGTTAACTCTTGTCGTTACCATTCCTATTAAGGAAGGTATCAGTAACAAAAATCCAATAAGCAAAATCAGAAATTTATGTTTCGCAATCTGCTTACCCATCTTGATTAACAAATTCATCATCCCCTCTTTATTTATTTTCTTTTCCTAACCAACATTATATGCAAAAAATGACCATCGGTCAACACTGAGTAACGCACAATTTTCCTCAATAAGCGAAACTGAATTTTGGTCATTTTTACGTTATTGACTTTTGGTCATTTTTGTTGCATAATGTACCCAAATACATTCAGCATCGTTTAAGGTGGTATTATTATGGGAAAAGTTGAGACAAATAAAAAACAAAAGAATACAACATTATTGCAGACTTCTTTTGAACTGTTTACCGAAAAGGGGTTTACTAAAACAACCATTTCCGACATTGTAAATCGGGCAGGTCTCGCAAAAGGAACTTTCTATTTATATTTTAAAGATAAATATGATTTAAGAGACAAGCTTGTAACATATAAAACAAGCCAGCTTTTTGGGAATGCACATACGGCTTTAATCGAACAGAATATTCAGGGTTTTGAAAACCAGATGTTTTTCGTCATTGATCATATTATAGACCGATTAGAAAAGGAACCGAAGCTTCTTCAGTTCATCTCTAAGAATCTTTCCTGGGGAATCTTTAAAAATGCTTTTGAGAAGACGGTCCCGGAAAATTCCCGACAATTTTATGATTACTATCAGGATATGCTGACACAGAATCATATCTCCTGCGAAAATCAGGAATTAATGCTCTTTACAATCTTAGAGCTGGTAGGCTCTACCTGCTATAGCTGCATCTTATATCAGCAGCCAGTATCCATGGAAGAATATCTTCCTTATTTACATCAGACAATCCGACAAATATTTATAACCTTCACAAAACCGATTACTGATTAATTCATTGGGGGACAGACAGACGCTCTCTGAAAGATAAAGCATCCCTATTTGTGACTTTAGTCGCTGCGTGTTGAATACTCACTCGTATTCAACACTTGCTCCGAGGTCACAAATAGGGATGCTTTATCTTTCAAAGAGCTGACTGTGGCTCCATTATGTTGAATCAAATCAGTTGGGAGTAATTTGGGGATGAGAGACTTCCGATTTCAACCTCAAATCTTTCCCATGCACTATTTAATTTAAAAATCCAGCCAAAGACAGCCCTCGAAGAGAAAAGCGCCTCTATATTTGTGGCCTCGGAGCAAGGTTTGGATGCGAGCGCATAAGCGAACATCCAAACCGCCGCGACTAAAGTCACAAATATAGAGGCACTTCTCTCTTCGAGGGCGTCTGTTTTGCCTAATAAATTAAATAGTCCATCTTTTTATCATGTGGTTCGGACGGTACTTTTTCTACGATTTGAAAGTCATACCCCAATGCCGCTGTTATAATCTCCTCATGGGATGCGAGATATTTATCGTAGAATCCACCGCCGTATCCAAGACGATTTCCGTTTTTATCAAAGGCAAGTCCTGGGACAAGCATAAAGCCTGGAGTTGTGATTCTGTCTTTTTCTTCTCCTGCTGGCTCAAGGATACCAAATGCTCCGGGAACACAGTCAGATAGCGCAGTGATTTCGTAAAAATGCATGATTTCTCCTTGTACTTTTGGAACGGCAACATGCTTTCCATAAGAAAGACACCAGCTAATGATGTCTGCGGTTTCTAATTCATTCCGGCAGGCGATATAGGCATATATCCAGTCTGCATTCATAAATTCCGGCAGTTCTTTTAATTTTGACAGGCAGTTTGCTGCGGCATGTTTTTTTTCTTCATCTGTCAATGCATTTCGTCTTGCTTTCATATCACACCGCAGATTCTTTTTTAATTCTAAAGCTTCTTCTGGCATTTTAGTTTTTATCCAGCTTCTTTCCATATTTCTCACCAAGATTTTCGATACTTCCGTCTTTATTCTGAATGTCAATTCGGTTCAAAGAACCACGCAAGTTTTTGCGGATGGCAGCAAGGTAAGCTTTGCGGAGTTTTTTCTGCTCTGCTTCTTCTGCTTTGGTAAGTCCTACAGATTTGGATTTATGGTATAGTTCATTAATTCTATCAATATCAATATTATTCATAAAATTTCCTCCTTTTTAATCCGATATACTTTCGGAATCTTCTCACAAAATCAAGTACAAGAAAGACTCCGAGAGTACATTCCGTTGTATTATACACAATGGTCCTACGTTTGTAAACACAGAAATATCTTTGTAAGTAAATGCAGTCAAGCTTTGTCTCGTTGCTGGCTGTACTTAATTCTGTGTGAGAATCTTCTCTGCAATAGCTTCTGCAGTTTTAATACCATCCATAGCTGCAGAAGTGATTCCTCCCGCATAACCTGCTCCTTCTCCACATGGAAAAAGACCTTGTATGTTACTTTCAAACTGTTTATTTCTTTCCATACGAAGTGGTGAAGATGTTCTTGTCTCTACTCCGGAAAAAACCGTATCTTCTGCATCGTAGCCTTTGATTTTATGCCCGAAGGCTCTCATTCCTTCTTCGAGGGATGCACAGACATAATCTGGCAGACATTCGTGTAAGTTTGCGAACTGCCATTCTCCTTTTATGGACGGAGTAACGTTTCCAAGTTTTGTGGACATCTGATTTTTCAGAAAGTCTCCAAAAAGCTGTACCGGAATCTTTCCATTTCCGATTTTATAAGCAAGTTCCTCATATTTACGCTGAAATTCCAATCCTGCTAATGGACTATCTGATGGGAAATCATCTGGCGTCACTGTAGTAATCAATGCAGTATTAGAATTATGTCCTGCCCGGTCATGGTAACTCATTCCATTGACGCAAAGCCGACCTTTTTCTGAAGAAGAATTTACAACATAACCGCCAGGACACATGCAGAACGAATAAATTCCTCTGCCAGTGCCTTTGCACTGATGCGTCAGTTTATAGCTTGCTGTTGGAACTTCCTCTGGATATCCCTCTCCATACTGACTTTCATTAATCAAATGTGCCAGATGTTCCACACGCACACCAATCGCAAATGCTTTTGGATTCATAGAAAGTTCCCTTTCATGAAGCATATAAAAAGTATCTCTTGCACTGTGACCGATTGCAAAAATAACATTGCGGCAAGGGTATTCCGCTTGCACTCCTTCTTTTTCAAGAATAAGTCCTGTTAGCTGTTTGTCCTGCATCAAAAGATTTTTTTCTGCTTCAGCTCTCTCTCTTTCTGCCACAGAACCACTGATTTTTTCACATAAGATATCACAGACTTTCGTGCGGAAATGTACCTCCCCGCCAAGACTTTCTATTTCTTTTCGAATTGATGCCACCACATCTTTTAAAATATCTGTACCAATATGTGGTTTAGCTTCATAAAGGATTTCTTCTGGTGCACCATGTTTGACAAATTCTTTTAAAACAAAATGGTTACGTCCAAATTTATCCTTGACTAAGGTATTTAACTTGCCGTCAGAAAATGTTCCTGCACCGCCCTCGCCAAACTGTACATTAGACTCTTCATCAAGTTCTCCACTTTCAAAGAAATGCTCGACAAGCTCCGAACGTTTTTCCACGCAGTCTCCCCGCTCAAATACAATGGGGGCAAATCCTGCTCTTGCAAGAACTAAGGCTGCAAAAAGTCCTGCTGGTCCCATACCGACAATAACTGCCCTGTCTATTGTCGAAACTTCTGTCGAGCTTGCTCCTGATCCATCTTTCTTATTATATGGAAATCTATACTTCACTACAGTAGAACGTGTCCATTTACTTTTTTTGGCTGAAAGAAGCTTTTTTTCATTTTCAAACTCTGCATCAATTGTATACACATAAAAAAGCTGTGGCTTCTTTCTTGCATCCACAGACTTTCTTACAATCCGCCATGAGACAGGTCTTTTCCCATGCGCCTGATGAATAATCTCTTCAAAAAGTTCTTCTCTGGTATGTCCCACCTTTAATTTCAACTGTGAAATTCGTATCATCTTCTTCGGTTCCTTTCTGAAATACCATCGTTTTCTTCCATCGTATGCCGGTCATCCTTAAAAAGCTCCTGATTTCTCTTGACAATCGCTCTTCCTGCTACTGTACCACTCGAAAATGCCCATTGAAGATTATAGCCTCCACAGGTGCCGTCAACATCCGCTACTTCTCCTGCAAAAAATAGTCCGGGCTGAAAATCTGACTCTAAATTACCGGTTAATTCTGTAAGAGAAATACCGCCTCTTGTTACCTGCGCTTTTTCATATCCCATATAACCATTAATCCGCAAAGGAAAATGACTTACCGCCATGACAAGGGCATTCCATTCTTCTTCCTTCAATGTTCCAGCTAAAGTTTCTTCTCTTAATCCTGCCTCTCTTAAAATAACCGGGCAAAGTTTTGCAGGAAATAGTCCTTTTACAAAAGAAAGCATGTCTCTTTTTTTATGATTTTGTGCAAGCATCAAAAACAGGCGAAGCTTCTCCTTGGAAGAAAGTTCCGGCATAAAGTCAAAGTATAAAGCTACCTTCTTTTTCTCCTCTAAAGCGGTGATCGCAAAACGGCTTAACTGGAAAATAGCCACACCAGAAATACCATAGTCTGTCCATTGAAGTTCTCCAGTTTCTTTTTTTACCGGCTCTCCATCAATTTCTAATGTGATTTCTGCCTGATTCCGAACCCCGCTTACCTTTTTTAAAAACGGAGCAGATGACTTCAATGCTGTAAGTGCGGGCAATGGTTTTATAATCTCATGTCCAAATACTTTAGCAAATGCATATCCGCTGCCATCACAGCCAAACTTCGGCCCCGCAAATCCCCCGGTTGTGATAAGGAGACTCTGACAGCGATAAACCTTTTCTATTTTCTCACCATTCCCCTGCTTCCCTGTACTCTGTTCTGACTGACCGAGCGGTTCTTTTGCCTTTATCAAAAAAACATCCTCTTTCTTTTGAACATTGTATACCTCCGAAAAAGGAACAAATGTAATAGACGGATTTGATAATATTTCTGTCTCAAAAGCTTCCCTCACACTTGCCGCCTGCTCACTGTATGGGTACACATAGCCATTCTTATCTTTTGTATAGATTCCAAGACTCTGAAACAACTCCATTGCCTCTTTTTGTCCAAACACAGACAATACGTTCTGTACCTTCTCTGGACAGTCACTTCGATAATATTTTAGCTTTTGTGCAAAGTTTGTGAGATTACATTTGCCATTTCCAGTGACCAGAATCTTTCTTCCCATCTGGTTTTGACGATCAAGAAGGAGTACTTTTTGTTTTTCTTTTCCGCAGGCAAGTGCGGCTGTCATTCCGGCTGCTCCAGCTCCGACAATGATGGTATCCCACACTGTGGAATCCTCCTGAATTAATTTTTCTGGTAATATCCTGTTCTTTTCTACAGTACTTTTTTGTATTTGTTTCACTATCCTCTGATTGTGCCTTTTCTCTGTTTTTATTCTGTTCTTTGACAGACTGGTATTGTTCTGTGTTTTTGCTTTATTATTTAACTGGCCGACACTTTCCTGCTCTCTGATTCTGCCTTTTCCCTCTTTAGCATTTGTGAAACTTTTTCTGCTATTCCCCTGAGTTTTTCCCCTGCCTTTTATTTGTCTCAAGCTTCCATCTCCCGAATATAACCACAGTTTTTAAGAATCTCTTCCTGCTTTGCTTCCATCACTTTTCGTTCCTCATCAACCATATGGTCATATCCCATAAGGTGAAGCATACTGTGTGCAACTAAAAATGCCAGCTCTCTTGTATTGGAATGACCGTAAGCTTTCGCCTGTTCCTTTACTTTATCCATGGAAATAATAATATCTCCAAGAATCAGCTCGCCAGTCTCAGGATGAAAAGCATCCGGATCTCTTTCTTCTATATCAGAGAAATCTCCCGGCACCGGATAATCTGCCATCGGAAAAGAAAGAACATCTGTCGGACGGTCAATCTGGCGATGTTCCTTATTAATCTCATGAATCTCCTCATTATCTGTTAAGAGCACATATACCTGTGCTTCATACGGACATTTTTCATAATCTAAGGCTGCCTCTATCACATTTTTAATAACGGTTTCATAATCCGGTAAAATCACTTCCGGATATACATTCTCTATTTCAAATGTCATTTTTTCTCCTGCTTTCCTGTTGTTCTCTGCTTTCTCTTTTGTCTTGTTTCTTTCTTTTTGTCATATTCATCGTATGCGGTAACAATTTTCTGAACAAGCGGATGACGCACAACATCCTTACTCGTCAGATTACACACGCCAATTTCATCAATATTTTTAAGCACATGAAGCGCATCATCAAGACCCGAACGAGTACCTGACGGCAGGTCTTTCTGCGTAAGGTCACCGGTAATAATTGCCTTTGACCCAAAACCAATACGGGTGAGAAACATCTTCATCTGTGCCGGTGTCGTATTCTGCGCTTCATCTAACACAACAAATGCATTATCTAACGTTCTTCCTCTCATATAGGCAAGAGGTGCCACTTCTATTAATCCCTTTTCCATGTTTTTAGCAAAAGTATCCGCACCCATAATTTCGTAAAGCGCATCGTAAAGAGGCCGTAAGTACGGATCCACTTTACTTTGAAGGTCACCCGGAAGAAATCCCAGCTTCTCCCCGGCTTCAATCGCCGGACGAGTCAGGATAATACGATTCACTTCATTTGCCTTAAATGCCGTAATTGCCTTTGCCATTGCCAGATAGGTCTTTCCAGTTCCGGCAGGACCGACACCAAATACGATCATCTTATCCGTGATCATATCAACATATTTCTTCTGTCCCATCGTTTTAGGCTTAATCGGTTTCCCCATGATCGTATGACAGATTACATCACTATCTAACTGGGTAACTGCAGATTCCTCATTCGTCATAGAAAGAGAAAGTGTATAATTAATATTCTGCTCTGTAATATCATTCCCTCTCTGCGATAATAAAAGGAGCTGCTCTATCACATGTTTTGCTCTATCGCAATCCTTCTCTCCTCCAATTAACTTCAACTTGTCATCTCTAAAAATAATCGTTACATGCAATGTCTTCTCAATCTTTTTCATGTTGGCATCAAATTGACCAAAAACATTACTTGCATGTTCCGCTGGAAAAGGGAATTCCTGTTCTGCTATATTCATTCTTTGTCTGATTTTCCTTTCTTGTCAATATATTTTCAAAATCCCACTATATGATTTGTAATTGAACTTACTGCTAAAATTATCTGTTTAAAACGGCAGGCTCTTGTTTTATATCCTTTTCCCCGTCTAATGTTGAGGGAATCTCCTGAACTTTACCTACACGTTCTTTTATTTTGATAATTCCCTTTGCAGTACACTCATTTTTATCACTGTCTATTCTAACATTATTTTTCAGGATTACCACCCCTTTTCTCTCATATTCTTTCAAAAAGAGAAAAAGACGCTTCCTTGCCTCCTTCTTTGCCTGGGACACACTATAACTTTCTTTTGAAATCTGACACTGCGCCTTTGTTATAACAAAAAGAGAAACCGGCAGATAAAACTGTGGTCCGATATGCAGCAAAATTTCTCTGGACTGTTCATCATACTCTGCATATGCTGTTTTACGTTCCGGCATTTTAATCGTATAACCATTTATCAAAAAGCGATAACTTTTTTCTGTCTTTCCAGTATAATTTTTTTTATAATAAATTAATGGAAAATGATCTTCATATTTTATTTTTGAAATTGCATAAACCTCTCCCTGCGCCCTTACTAAGGTCTCCTCCGCGATTTCTCCCGCATCATCTTTAATCTCTACAACCCCTGAAATAAGCACATCTCCCGGCTTTACTTTATCGCCCTTTTTTACCTTTGCACTTCCGCTTCTTACAAGAATACTGGAAATCCTTCCTTTCTTTGAAGCAATAAGATTACATGGTGATTCCTGCATTTCTCCCTCCTTTTGATCACGTTTATCTAAAGTTTCTTTCACTCTGACTCTCAAAAGTGTTCCCTTTCTTTCACAGGAAACCCATGCTATGTCTTCAAAATCCTTTCGAATCTGCTCCTCTAATCGTGCACACGAAAACCCTGAAATCTTTGTCCCACTATGAACTCCTTTTTTCTCAAGATAATCAAGAAGCTCTTCCTCTGAATGTCCATAACTTCCTGTCACCTGCACCTGCCATATAAAACAGGACATAACAATAAAAATAGCTGTACAAAACAAAAGTGCCAACGCAAAGCACTTTCTTTTTTTATATCTGCAGAACAAATACGGGATTCCTTTTTTCTGTATACACCGAAATGTACTTCCCGTTTTTTCTGATATTTCCTGAAGTTCTTTATATCCCCCTCTGCTTATGTAAAAAATATAATGCTTTCCCTCTCTTTTAATATTCCACAAAAGAATCTGCTTTGCTGCGCAGAGATTTAAAAAACGTTCCTGATTCATCCCACTTAAAACAATCCGGCAATATCCCGACAGAAAATGAAATAACGAAAAGAGCATCTTCTTCTCCCTTCAAAAATGAATTGAATGAATATGACCTGTAATCTTCATATCGACATCAGTAAAATATTCAATTAAAAGACCTTCTCCCTCAATAATCATCTTACATTTATAGCAGTTCAACACAATCTTTTTATCACTGAAATCACCCAGACTCCCATAATTTTCTATACTGATTTCTTTGGCTCCATTTACAGAACAGACAAAAGGACTCTTCCTTTCCAGCATAAAATCACACCATGTATTTTTTATATCCCTATGAGAGAGAAGAAAAAAATAGAACTCCTGATTTGTAGATTTGGTGTAGACGAAAAAAGAAAAACTACCCTATCCCATCTGCTCTGTAGTCGCTGTGTTTAAAATGCTCGTCCGCATCTTAAACACGCTCCCAAGCCGCATCTGGGATAGGGTAGTTTTTCTTTTTTCTGACTACTCTAAATCCACAGTTGATAAGAATGGAGATTCTCCAGAAGGTTAGACATAAGAAACTTAGAGAGCTTTAAACTTATTTGCTTTGCTTAAACCTTTCTTTCTTAATAGTGTCTTATAAGCTTTGCGCTGTTTCTTTAAAACTCTAATCACTACCTTCTTATTGATTTTCTTAAATGCTTTAGAAGAAATCTTCTTATTTTTTAACTTCGTTGTTCTAATTTCTATGGTCTTTAGATTCTTACAGTTTGCAAACGCATAATTTTCAATAGAAACAACACTGGAAGGAATGACAATCTTTTTTATTTTCTTATTGTTTTTAAAAGCATTTTTCTTAATCTTTGTAACTTGATAGGTTTTGCCTCCGATAATTACTTTCGAAGGAATGCTAACTGTTCCTGACTTCCTTTTTGATGGAGAAACATAAGAAACCTGCAATTTCTTTGCATCAGCTACCTGATAGGAAGTTCCATCCGCCTTCTTTAAAACTTCCCCTTTTTTCACTTGTAAGCTGACTATAACCTGAGATTTCTTTATTTCTTTTTGTCCATTTTTATCAGCAAAAAATCTTCCACAACTTTCACAAATATAATACTCTATATTTCCATCCGCATCTACACTCGCTTTCTTCGCTTCTATCTTTTTAAGCTTATGCTTGTGAGCTTCTTCTGTTTTAGGATTCACCTTAAGAATAACTAGCTGGTCTATCGTAGACGTATTCGTAAACTCCTCATTATCTTCTTTCCATGTAATTCTACGAATAAGTTTATATGCATCTGTTCTGCTCGGAAAATCATTTGTATTTAATTTTAAATCTGCTTTTGATGCATCTGGAATTATAACTTCTGAACCGTCTTCTTTTACCTGATACCACTGGTAAGTGGCAGACAAATCTTTAAGTCTTTCCACTGTTTCCTGCTCATCCTCATCATCTTCATTATCCAGCTTAAGCATTCCACCTGCTGTAACCGTTTTTTCTATGGAAATCTTTTCATCATCCTTAAGCTTTAATGTCCAGACTTTCTTTTCCGTATCTTCAGAACTTTTTTTAAATGTACGACTCAGCGTTCGATACGCAGAGACAAATTCTCTTAGACTTTGAACATTAAATACGGTCACTTCCATTTTGGTTGAGGCAAATGTCCGATCGCCTTCAAAAATAATTCCTCCAGGCAATGTGATTCTTCTTAAGTTTTCAAACTCTCTTAATGCACCTGTAGAAATTTTTTGAATCGTATCTGGAATAATGATTTCTTCCAGATCATTACAACCAGAAAATCCATTGCTTCCAATTCCATTTACCTCCTTTGGAGAGACAAACTCTATCTTTGCAGCTCTCTTTAGCGGATTATTCTCGGTACCAGGATGAATACTAAAATTACGACCTCCATATATAAACTAATCAACTATAATATATTGTTTCTCAACAGCCTCGTCCCAGGAAATTGTATGTTCTGTTCCATCTATTGTATATTTAATATAAGGTCCTAAATTATCCTCTGGTGTTAACCCGGCATTTGCTGCTATAACTTTTTTACCAGAGTTCCTATTCTTATCCAGGTAATAGCTTCCTGCCATTTCTTGAGATTGCTTTCCATTGTTGGTATTTACATTCTCAGCCTTTACCTCTTTTGATAACTGCGGCAATTGTAATAGACTAATTCCTAAGGCAATTGCCAGTAAGAAATTCATGAATTGCTTTACAAGCTTACTTTTTGTTCTCTTTTTTCGCTGCATAAAGTTTCCTCCTTCTCCTATGTTCAAGAATGCCCCGACATTCTTGCTACGAGATGCACGTCATGCAATGCATGACATACTTCTTCTGCGAGTACATTATATTTTAGATTACATCTCCCCATTTTTACGTTCTTTTTCTTCTGCCATCCCCTGCAATAGAACTTTCTTCTGGCATATTCCATATTCCTAAACTGTGGATTTGGATTAAACAGAAAAAATGATATATCCCAGATGCGGCTTCGGAGCGCGTTTAAGATGCGGACGAGCATCTTAAATGCAGCGACTACAGAGCAGATGGGATATATCATTTTTCTTTTTTCGTCTATACAAAATCTACAAATTAGAACTTTGCCTGTTCTTTCGATGCTTGTGCTACCTGCACAACTTCTTCAAGAGAAGCTCCTCCTGCGGCAACTACTGCGGCAGCAATCGCTCCCTCTGTTACAGGACAGTCTACCATCTTAACCTTACGGTCTTCCATAGATTCTAAAACCATTTCCGTTGTCATGACAGCACTTCCCAAATCCATAAAGATTGCTACACCATCATCACTGTAAACTTCATCAATAGCTTCTGTAATCTTTTCAAAACTTGTTCCAAATCCGCCGTCATCCATTCCACCGGCTGCTTTCATCGGTGTTTCCGGTGCCATTAAAGATGCTAATTCCACAACACCTTCTGCTAACTTCTGGCTATGGGATACAACAACAATACCTACCATATATCTTATTCCTTTCTCTTATGCAAGTTCCTGTACTGCTTTAAGCATTAATGTAAATGAAGTAGCACCCGGATCCTGGTGTCCGATACTTCTTTCTCCAAGGTAGCTTGCACGACCCTTTGTCGCAATAATTGTCTTTGTATATTCGATACCTTCTTCTGCAGCTTTTACGCCTGCATCTAAAGCTTTCTTAGCATCACCGTCTGCTTCATAAGAAGCTTTGATTGCATCATGTGCTGGAATCATGGCATCAAGCATAGTCTTTTCACCTTTTACAGCTTTACCACGTTTCATGATACCATCAATGGATACCTGAAGCATCTCGATAAAATCATTCATATCCATCTCTGTCTTGCCATTAAGTAATGCACCAGACTTCATAAATGCAGTTCCGTATAATGGACCGGAAGCTCCTCCAACTGTAGAAACAAGTTTCATTCCGATTGCTTTTAAAATAGCTCCGATATCTTTGCTTTCAAATGTATCTTCGATTGTCTTAACTGCATCAAAACCACGAGCAAGGTTAATACCGTGGTCACCATCACCAATTACATTATCAAGCTCTGTTAAAAACAACTTCTGCTCATCTACATCTGCAATAATCTTGTCAATGATTTCAATTACTTTTTTTACGTCTGCCATAATTGTGTCCTCTTTCCTAATATTCATTACTCTAACAAAAGACCCACGCAGATTACGCCGGTCTTTCGTTAAATTCATTGTAACCGTCTAAGGGCGGTATGTCAATAACCGTCCTTAGATAACAGCTATCTATTTCACTTATTATTTTGCAACTGTAAGTGCTGGAGTGTCAGCTTCTTCGTCTAAGAGTTCTTTCATCTGGTCATCAAGACGGAGTAATGTGATAGAGAATCCTTCCATCTCAAGGGATGTCATGTATTCGCCTACCATTGTCTTATAAACTTTGATACCTTTCTCAGCCAAAACATCTGCTACACGGTTATTAACGATGAACAGTTCCATTAAAGGAGTAGATCCACATCCATTAATCATTACTGCTACTTCAGAACCGGAGTAGTCGATATCTGCTAAAATCTTCTCAAGAAGTGTATCAACGATTTCATCTGCTGTCTCAAGCGGTTTCTTCTCAACGCCAGGTTCTCCATGGATACCAATACCGATTTCCATCTCATCATCAGCCAGTTCAAATCCAGGTTCTCCAGCTGCTGGTACGGTACAAGGCTTAATAGCCATACCCATTGTTCTTACATTATCAATTACTTTCTGAGCAACAGCCTGTACTTCGTCAAGGCTTGCACCTTTTTCTGCTAAAGCACCGGCGATCTTATGTACAAATACTGTTCCGGCAACACCACGACGGCCTGTTGTATATAAGGAATCCTGTACAGCAACGTCATCATTAACAACAACTTCTTTTACTTCGATTCCATCCATATCGGCTGCCATCTCAGCTGCCATCTCAAAGTTAAGAACATCGCCTGTATAGTTCTTAACTACCATTAAAACGCCCTTGCCATCGTCAACGGCTTTAATTCCTTCATAAATCTGATCAGGAGTAGGAGAAGTAAATACAGCACCTGCAACTGCAGCATCTAACATACCTTTTCCAACAAATCCGCCATGAGCTGGCTCATGTCCGCTTCCGCCACCACTGATCAAGGCTACCTTGCCAGTCTTCTTCTCAGCTCTGACAACAACATTACCACAGTCAAGCTTCTTCACATACTGAGGGAAAGCTTTAACCATACCTTCTATCATCTGATTCTCTACCTGGTCTACTGCATTAATAATCTTCTTCAAAATAATCTCCTCCTTCAAAGAAATAATATATCATTGGGATTATGTGCCAATCACCACACTCATCCTAATTTCAATAATATCACTTTTGCATAAATCGGTCAATTGATTTTATGCATTTTTAAAGATATTTTGAATAACTATTCACAAAAGAAAGTTTTTCTTTTGTGAACTTTACATAATCATGATTATGTCTAATTTGATTTGTTCCCAGACTTCTGTCTTTGGCAAAATTCAAAATCACGATTTCCACATTCTACCAATTCCAAAGCAAGCAGAAATCTAAATTTCTAAATCTCAAATCTCCCCAGGATATCCTTTTTCAATCTTCCAAAAAACAGGCCGCCAAGAAAGAATATAGCCTATATCTGTGGCCTGGGAGCAAGTGCTGAATGCGAGCGCTAGAGCGAACATTCAACGCGACGCGACGAAAGTCACAGATATAGGCTATATTCTTTCTTAGCAGCCGTCTATTGACAGCATGAAAAAAGGACATCCATAACTGGATGTCCCCTTACAGCACTTATTTATATTTTCGTTTTCTAGCAGCTTCAGATTTCTTTTTACGTTTCACACTTGGTTTCTCATAGTGTTCTCTTTTACGAATCTCCTGCTGAATACCTGCTTTAGCACAGCTTCTCTTAAAACGACGAAGAGCGCTGTCTAAAGATTCGTTTTCTTTAACGATAATACTTGACATTGACTCACCTAACCTCCCTCCAGTTGCGTATTGTGCCTAATACAACTGTCTGGGTATTTTTGCACTGTCTAACATTATAGCATAAAAAACAAATTCGTCAATAACTTTTTTAAATTTTTTTGAATAAATTTTTTTGAATCATTTTTAAGCATGCTCTGAACCATTTTTTTCTCTTTGAGAGCGTCTATTTTGCCTGCAGTAACTTAGAATTTATACTTCTTTCCGATTTGTATTGCTTTAGAATCTTCTCCATGTCCGATATACTCCGTTTTGACCACAGGAAGTTCTTCATTAATGTATCGTTTTAAAAGGGAATATACAGCCGGCACTGGCTGTTCTCTCTCCATCTGCGTAAATGTTCCAAGTAAAATACCTTTTACTTTTTTGAATACGCCCAGTTGTTCTAATTGAGCAAAGTATGTTACAATCTGCGCTAGATTTCCGCTTCTTGCCTCTAAAAGTAATATTTTATCTGTGACATCTGGAAAATATTCGGTTCCTGCCAGTTTTAAAAAGCATCGAATATTTCCTCCAACAACAATTCCCTCTACCGTTTTTCCCTGATAGAATTTATATGGAAACTGATATAGTCCACTATTTTCCACAGATAAATCATAGAGGTTGTTCTTTTCCATCATTTTTACTGCATCATTGTTTATTATGTTGTTTAAGTCTTTTGCAAAACACGTTTTTATAAAGTCTTCTTTTTGCTGCGCGGAATATTCATACAAAAGATTTCTAATCTGATACAAAACAGAGACCTTCTGTGTTTTTGCATATATGGCATTTATAATAGTGGTCAGATCACTATATCCACAAAATTGCTTTTTTACGGAGGCAATTCGTTCATAATCCAGATAAGGAAGTATCGTATTGGCAAGGTCTCCTCCAGAGATATCGAAAATAGCTTTTATAGAAGCATCCTCATAAAATTCCATCAACTCTCTCGCTTTTTCTAATGGACTTCCGCTTTCTGGAAAACCTTTTAAATTATTTTCTACCTCTTCTAAAGAAATCTTTTGATAAATATATTTTGAAAATACGGAAATAAGGCCCATTTCTTCTAAAATTACTTTTAAGTTCTCTATCTCCTTTTTCTTTGACAGACTTTGCCCGTTCGAACAACAGACAATTGCAACTTTATCTCCCTTTGCAAGTTTCATAACAAGTTTCCTTTCATTCCGGCAGATTTTAAAATCATTTGTAATCCCAAAATTTTCATTAAATTTCCGAGAGCATATTCCAAAAATGCTCTCTGCAAATTGGGGTATGCAGATTGCAGGAATGGCCTTTCAAACATGCTCTATATCGGATGAAAAATACTTCCTAAACAAAACACATTCTGCTATCATCTATAAAAATACCGCTTATATTCTCACAGAAATTCCTTTTTCTCTAAGATACCTCTTCAAATCCATAATTTCCAACTCTTTAAAATGAAATAAAGAAGCTGCCAAAGCTGCATCTGCCTTTCCCTGATCAAATGCATCATAAAAATGTTCTTTCGTTCCAGCTCCACCGGAAGCGATAACAGGAATAGAAACATTTTCAGAAATAGTGCGGGTAAGTTCTAAATCATACCCTGCCTTCGTTCCATCGCAGTCCATACTTGTAAGAAGGATTTCACCAGCTCCTAGTTTTTCTACACGCATGGCCCATTCTACAGCATCAATTCCCATATCCACTCTTCCGCCATTCTTAAATATATTCCAGCCGCCGTCCGCTCTTCGCTTCGCATCAATCGCAACAACAACGCACTGGCTTCCAAATTTATCTGCTGCCTCGCTAATTAATTCCGGGCGCATAATCGCTGCAGAATTGACAGATACCTTATCTGCCCCTTCACGAAGAATTGCTTTAAAATCATCTACTGTACGAATTCCTCCTCCAACAGTAAATGGAATAAATACTTTCTCCGCTACTTTCCGAACCATATCTGCCACTGTATTTCTCGCATCAGAAGAAGCAGTGATATCAAGAAACACCAGCTCGTCCGCTCCTGCTTTATCATAGGCTTCCGCAATGGCAACCGGATCTCCGGCATCTATCAGATTTACAAAATTCACACCTTTTACAACTCTTCCATCATTGACATCAAGACAGGGAATAATTCTTTTTGTAAACATAAGTTCCTCCTTATAATTCCACGAAATTTTTAAGAATCTTTAAACCAATTTCACTACTTTTCTCCGGGTGGAACTGGCAGGCAAATACATTATCATGTTCTACTGAAGCATGAATTAATGCAGAGTATTCTGTTGTTGCTGTTACGTCCTCTTCCCGTCCTGCTTTTAAATAGTAGGAATGTACAAAATACACATAAGAATCTTCTGGAATATCTTTAAAAAGCCTTGCTCCTTTTTTGATTTTGATAGAGTTCCATCCCATATGCGGAATCTTAAGTCCTTCCTTATCTGGAATTCTCAAAACCTCTCCCGGCAAAATTCCAAGACCTTTCACTCCCGGAGTTTCATCACTCTTTTCAAAAAGAAGCTGCAAACCAAGACAAATTCCCAAAAAAGGAATCTTTTTCTCCACCACTTCATAAATCACTTTATCGAGTCCATAAGAACGGAGCTTTTCCATAGCATCTCCAAATGCTCCTACTCCCGGCAGAATTACCTTATCACTATTTAAAATCTTCTCTCGGTCACGAGTAATCATTACTTCTTCCCCAAGATGTAACAACGCTTTTTCAACGCTCTTAATATTACCTGCATCATAATCTATAATTGCAACCATATGTCATTCCTCCTATCATTTATATGTACTCTCGAAGTCTTTCTTGCACTTGCTTTTGTGAGAGCACATTTATTTTTTTATTCTAGTTGAAAAAGGTATATTTTGCAAGATTTATCTGCAAAAAATTCATAAATATTCCAAGGCATTTAATATTATGAACGGTAAAACAGGACTGCCAAAATTATATTCGCTCTGGCTCTTACTGTCTGCCTTTTCCCTGTCGAAATTTCTTTATTGATTTTTATTTCAATTTATTATATGATATTTGTAACAATATTACATTATAATAGTTCCATTAGGAAAGGGGAATACATAAATGAAATCAACATATAACGTAGAATTTGCTGGAAATCAGATTGAAAGCAAAGAAGTTATTGCAAGGGCAAAAAAAGTTTGGGTAGATGCAGGTAACAAAAACCGCAAAGTAAAAGATTTAAAAACTATGGATTTATACTTAAAACCAGAGGAAAACGCTGTATACTATGTATTCAACGAAGAAGAGTCCGGCAGCTTTCCATTATATGAATAGATAATTCTGATTTGCCGCAGGCAAAAGAGACGCCCACAGGGAATATAATATCCTATATTTGTGACTTTAGTCGCTGCGTGTTGAATATTCGCTTTATTCGCTCATACCCAACACTTGCTCCGAGGCCACAAATATAGGATATTATATTCCCTGTAGGCTGTGCTTTGGCTACCTAAGCAAATTCAGAATTTATTTTTGGAGGAATTTGAGGGAGGTTTCAGATAGTTGCGGCATTCCACGTCTCCTGTCCTCTTCCCCAAATCTCTCCAACTGATTTCCCGAACTGAGCTGCCAACAAACAGAACCCAGAAAGAGAAATAAAGCATATTTGTGGCCTCGGAGCAAAGGTTGAATGCGAGCGCTTTTACGCGAACATTCAACCTGCAGCGACTAAAGTCACAAATATGCTTTATTTCTCTTTCTGGGTTCGTCTGTTTCGTCTGCCTCACCAGCTCGGCAAATCAGAATCCTAGTGATGGAATAAGCGGATTCCCGTAAAGGACATTTCGATTCCATACTTATTACAAGTATCAATTACATTATCATCCCTGATAGATCCACCTGGCTGTGCGATATATTTTACGCCACTCTTATGGGCACGCTCGATATTATCTCCGAATGGGAAGAACGCATCAGAACCTAATGCCACGTCTGTAAGTTTATCAAGCCATGCTCTCTTTTCTTCTCTTGTAAAGACTTCTGGTTTTACCTTGAAAGTATTCTCCCATACACCATCTGCAAGTACATCCATGTACTCATCTCCCATATAGATGTCGATAGCATTATCTCTGTCTGCACGACGGATTTCATCTTTGAACTGAAGTCCCATTACCTGTGGAGACTGTCTAAGCCACCAGTTGTCTGCCTTCTGGCCTGCAAGACGTGTACAGTGGATTCTTGACTGCTGTCCCGCTCCAATACCGATTGCCTGTCCGTCTTTTACATAGCATACGGAGTTTGACTGTGTGTATTTTAAAGTAATCATGGAGATAGCTAAGTCTCTCTTGGCTTCCTCTGTCAGTTCTTTATTCTCTGTAACGATGTTGTCAAAGAACTTATCATCGATGTTTAATTCATTTCTTCCCTGTTCAAATGTAATGCCAAATACCTGCTTTTTCTCGATTGGTGCTGGTACATAAGCCGGGTCAATCTGAATAACATTATAGTTGCCTCTTTTTTTAGATTTTAAAATTTCTAATGCTTCTGGTTCATATCCTGGAGCAATCACACCATCAGATACTTCTCTCTTAATCATGTTAGCTGTGGAAACATCACACACATCGGATAATGCGATGAAGTCACCATAAGAGGACATACGGTCTGCTCCTCTGGCTCTTGCATATGCACAGGCAAGTGGAGAAAGTTCTCCCAAATCATCTACCCAGTAGATTTTTGCCAGTGTATCGCTTAACGGAAGACCTACTGCTGCACCGGCAGGAGATACATGTTTAAAAGAAGTTGCGGCAGGAAGACCTGTTGCCTTTTTCAGTTCGCTTACAAGCTGCCAGCCATTAAAAGCATCTAAAAAGTTAATATAGCCTGGTTTTCCGTTCAGTACTTGAATAGGAAGTTCGCCCTCTTCCATATAAATCCGGGATGGTTTCTGGTTTGGGTTGCATCCATATTTTAACTCTAATTCTTTCATTCTTATTTTACCTCTTTTTTTATGATGTACTTATGTTCTGACTTTGTGATTTCGGTTATTCTGTATAATGTAATTATTTAAGCTCCTGCAAATTTAAATAGCTATATAAATTCTCATCACACGTCTGAATATATCTTATAAACTTGCGCGGCAGATACGACTTTCTACCCTTATAAATAATTACCTGTTATTTATTTTTATTAATGATTTTAGATTCATATTTTCCTGTTGCAATATCAATATAGCGGACAAATAAAGATACTTTATTATCTTCATTTAAGCTGCTCCAAAGCAGCTCAGCAAATGCATCCATATCATCCGGAATTGCCATCCACTTTGGCTCACCTTCAAAACTTGGTAATGGATTGCCATCATGCATATATGTAGAAATAAAATGGCCTTCTCCCGCTGGAACTTTATTATAGGCAAATGTATAACGGTTACAGCTTTCCGAATTTCCATTATTGCTCTTTAAAATAGACATGGCATAATTGAACTCACCTTTTTCTAAATGAAGAACTGCAGAAATTCTAGGAGTGTAGTTTGGTCCGTCTGGCTCAAACTCTCTAGAACGTAAGGACTGCTCAAAAGTAAGCTGTTTGTCCATACCATCATAGATAGTATCTGTCTGATCTCCATTTGTCACAATTGTTTTATTTCCAAGCACTCTCACTGGGGCATAAATAATAAGACTTGGATCTTCTAATTTAGAAGGATCAAATGCCTGTGTGCGAATGCCCTCTCCGTCCTCTACAAAAATACGGTTACGGCTGTTAGAACTTCTTCCCATAATAAAATACGCAATCACGGCCTTTGTTCCATCTTCGGAACGTCCGACAATAATTCCTCTTCCCGGATAAGAATTCTCTTTCAGTTCTTTTTCGATTGAAATCATTTTCATGAATCAAGGTCCTCCTTTTGAATCTAAAACATATTTAATAGCGTATATTTATAAAGTATACAATAAGATACCCACAAACGCAACTAACAGGACTTTTGAATTATAAAAAAGATATTTAAAAAGATTTAGATATTTTCTCCTACTTCTTCCCGATATGTGGTAGAATAAAGTACGTCTTTTTTACAAAAACTAAGACGTATCATATAAATTGTGTGTCAACTACGCACAGAAAGGACCTATTATGAAGAAAAATTTTTTACTACTTTTCACTCTTTTACTACTTGCACTTGTCGGTACCGGCTGTGGTGATAAAGTTTCCGGAAGTCTTGGTAAGGATGGTGCAGAGCTGGTTGGAACCTGGAATGGTGTTGGAAATGCTTTAGGAAGAGATGACAGCTATAGTTGTGACTATCTAAGTTTTTCTATAGATAAAGAGGGAACATTTACTCTCAAAGATATTGCACAGAATAAAACCTGTCTTTCCGGAAGCCTCTCTGCTAAGTCAGAAAAGTTTTCCTTAGATACCAGAGAAGAAACCACAGCGGAACTTCCTTCTGGCTGGGACGGCCTCGGTTCTGGCAGCACACTGTCTTACGATATGCCGACAAAAAATAAGCTGGTACTTACTTATGATAATGTCAGCTACCTTTTTGAAAAGCAAAACGATTCTTCCAAACAAACTTCTAAAAACAGCTCGGCAAGCCCCCTGTTAAACCTTGCGGAGAATGATGTGTGGTACAGCAATGACGGAAGCAATGAGGATAAAACAACTTACGAATTAAGTCTTTATGATAATTATATGGAGCTTTATTCCATTGACCCTAAGGCAGCTACAGAAGGAGAAGCAACTTTTCTTACAAACTTCTTCTATTTGTCAAGCAGAGATAATGAATTTACATTCTATACCTATAAAGAGGCAAGTATGAAGCTTCCAGACTTCTTAAAAGATCTGCCAGATGGTTTTTCAAAATCTACTATTACTATGAAGGCAGAGGATGATTCCATCACTTTATCTTACAATGGAAAGAGCCTTTCTTTTTACAATAATGTAATTTATGGATTAAAGAGTGACAGTGATTCTTACAGACTTTGTGATACTTGTTTTAACTGGAAGTTTGACTCTTCCGATCACTTCAGTTATTTTACTATGAATCCTGATACAAATACTTTATATCTGTATGTAACAGACGGGGCTGAAGATGCCGATGAGCCAAAATACGTTGCCGGTGAAGTACACATCAACGAAAAGAAACATACGATTACCTATCATTTCGACAAAGATTTAAGCGAGAAATCTATTGGCACAGACAGTAATCTTTACAAAATATTTGAAAAAATGGATAAGACAAAACTTTCCTACACGTTAAAGGACAAACAGTTAACACTGAAACTTGATAAGACAACTTATAAACTTACTCTTGATGAATATTAATGGAGCTTGTATATGATTGAAGTAGAAATTAAACTGCCACTGTTTCGAAGGTCCATCACAGAACGGGCATTGACAGACTGTGGATTTAAAGCAGGGAATCTCGTTAAGGAATCCGATTTTTATTTTACCAGCGATTTTCATGACTTTATGAAAACAGACGAGGCACTCCGCATACGAACCTGCGAGAACTTTACAACCAGAGAAACAACGTCCTTTCTTACCTACAAGGGTGCAAAGCTCGACACCGTTTCCACAACAAGAAAGGAACTAGAAACCCGTATCGAAGATGCTGATATTGCAAGGGAGATTCTTATCTCCCTTGGCTACAAAAAGCTATACCCAGTGACAAAGCTTCGCCAGTACTACCACAAAGGCCGCATGACCGCCTGCGTAGACCAGGTAGAGAGTCTTGGCTCTTTCTTAGAATTAGAGATTCTTGTGGATAGTCCAGAGCAAAAAGAAAGTGCCCTGCAAAGCATTGAGGCACTTCTTCTTGATATGGGCAGCAGCCTGAAAGAAACTACACGGAAATCTTACCTGTCGATGCTTCTTTCAAAGGGTTCTCCCGATTAACAATATAAATTCCGATACATACAAGAATTAATGAGGTCAGGCCGGTTAAGGAGAACGCCTGGCCTTTTTCTTTTAATAAAAGAGCAGACAGCATGACGCCAAACACCGGATTCATAAAACCAAAGACAGCGATTCTTGACGGCGGATTGTATTTTAAAAGTAAAGACCAGAGTGTATATGCCACCGCGGAAATACAGGCCATATATAATAAAAGAAACATCGGCGCAATTCCCTCAAATTGAAACTTACCACCCATTAATTTTCCCATAATGATAAGAACCGTTCCTCCCATCATAAACTGCCATCCACTAAGCAATACCGGATTTGCCTTTGTGGAAAACTTCTTAATAAATGCCGATGAACACGCTGCAGATACTGTAGAAATTAATATGAAAAATTCTCCATTCCAGTGGAAACTCATATCTAGCCCCGCTCCGCCAAGATTAACAAGTACAACGCCCGCAAAGCCGATAATGCAGCCAAGAATCTTCGGCCCCGTCAGCTTTTCCTGATGAAAAATGAGACTTGCAATGATAATGACAAGAAAAGAGTTTGCTCCATTAATAATCGAAGACTTTACTCCTGTTGCATGGGCAAGTCCCATATAAAAAAATACATACTGTAATATCGTCTGAAAAACAGCTAAAGTCATTGCCATCGGAATCTCTGTCTTTTTTAACTTAAAATAACCGGAAGTTCCAAGTAAAAGCACTAAAACACCGGCAAGAAAAAAGCGGCAGCCCGCAAATAACAACTGTGATGAGGCATCCGCTGATGCGATATGAAACATCTTATATCCTATTTTTATACAGGGAAATGCACTTCCCCAAAGCAGGCAGCATATCATGGCTAAAAACCAGACAACAACTGTCTTTTGCATCCATTGTTCTTTCAAAACTTTTCCTCCTTTTATTATATATGTACTCTCAGAATCTTTCTTGCAATTTATTTTCTACAATACCTGTTCTTTATTTATGTAGTTACTTTGCCGTTCTATTCTATACTAGTCCTGTCTCATCTGTCAAATAAGTTTTCTTTCTTCTTTTTGGAAAATTTATTTTTATGACATCGCAGAATACTTGTTCGAATTTTTGTTCTATATCCTTGCATTTGGAAATCAAATACTATACAATAGAAATATCCGAAATTTATTATATTCTATTATAAATCATATAGTGGGTTTACAAGTTTTTCTCTATACACTCTGCTATAGGTTTGCTAACAACATTATCAGAATACATTACAATCAAAAGGAGAGTCAGGATGAAGTTAATCCATACCGCCGACTGGCATCTTGGAAAAAATATTGAAGGACACAGCCGTTTAGAGGAACAACGGCTGTTTTTAAAAGATTTTATAAATATATGCGAAGAAGAACAGGCTGACATAATCATCATTGCCGGGGATATTTATGATAATTATAATCCTTCCGCCATGGCAGAACAGCTTTTTTACGATACTTTAAAACAATTATCAAGAAATGGCGATTGTATGACCGTTGTCATTGCCGGTAACCATGATAATCCAGAACGGCTGGTTGCCTCCGGACCTCTTGCCAGAGACCACGGCATCGTCATGGCAGGCACACCAAATTCCGTAATCACACCCGGTATGTATGGCAAGAATGAGATTACAGAAAGCGATGCCGGCTATATCCATGCGATTATACATGGGGAAGAAGCGGATATCCTTCTCGTTCCTTTTCCAAGTGAAAAACGGCTGAACGAAGTCTATCTTGACGAGACAGAAGAAGAAACAAAAAAAGCGGCTTCCTACAGTGAGAAAATGTCTTCTCTTTTCGGCTCATTAGCAACGCATTTTCATGAAGATTCCATCCACCTTATCGCAAGCCATCTTTTTGTCATGAACAGCGTGGAGGACGGTTCTGAGCGAAGTATCCAGCTTGGCGGAAGCTACATGGTCGGCGGTGAGATTTTCCCGGAAAATGCGGATTATATTGCTCTTGGACACGTTCATAAGCCACAGAAAGTCCCCGGCTGCCCGAAGGCAAGATACAGCGGTTCCCCTCTACCATTTAACGTCAGGGAGACTTCTTTTGACAAGCAGGTGATTGCCGTTACACTTACCGCAGGCTCCCCTTGTATAATCCGAGAACTGCCATTGCCTGTATATAAACCAATCGAAGTGTGGCATTGTGAGAATATCGATGATGCTGTCGAACAATGCGAGGCAAATGCCGACAGAGAATGCTGGGTCTATTTAGAAGTTAAGACAGATCACTACATTCATGAAGAAGATATTAAAAAAATGAAAGCAATAAAGGCAGATATCCTCTCCATCACCCCTGTCCTTCCAGAAGATGAAAGCGAAGACTTTTCCGCCTCTGACCTAAAAGAACAGCCCTTTGACGAACTTGTAAAGAATTTTTACCGCAAAAAGTTTCACGTTGACATCGGAGAGGAAACTTTCTCTCTTTTAATGAGCATTATAGAGGAGAATTAATATGAGACCACTTCAACTAAAATTAAAAGGCATCAACAGTTACCGCGAAGAACAGGTCATTGATTTTGAAACATTAACTTCCCAGGGACTTTTCGGCATCTTTGGCCCTACCGGAAGCGGAAAGTCTACTATTTTAGATGCCATGACCCTCGCCTTATATGCCAAGCTGCCCCGTGATACGAAAAACTTTATTAATACGAACGAAACAACTGCCTCTGTCTCCTTTCTTTTTTCCATCACGACAGACCGAACAAGAAAGTATCTTGCAGAGCGTTCTTTCCGCTACCACAATAACACATACACTTCGACTGTCCGCAATACAACCGGCCGCCTGATCGTCTGCGATGGCGAAAATGAAACTATCCTGGCTGATAAGCCTACCGAGGTAACCGCAGAATGTATCCGTTTACTCGGTCTCACCAGTGAAGATTTTATGCGCACCGTTGTTCTTCCTCAGGGACAGTTCAGCGAATTTTTACATCTTAAGAATAAAGAACGCCGCATTATGCTTCAGCGTATTTTCCATCTTGAAAAATACGGAATCGAACTCACCAGTAAAATTGGCAGAGCAAAACAAAAACAAGAACTTCTTTTAAGTAAGCTTGATGGAGAAAAAAAGAACTTTGAGGAGATTTCTTCTGTGCAGCTTTCTAAACTGCAAAAGCAGGAAAAAAGTGATACCAAACAACATTCCCGCCTTTCTAAAAAGCTTGCAAAATTAGAAAAAAGCTTTCAGAAAACAGAGGAACTGTACAATACACAACAGGAACTTCTCCCTTTAAAAAAAGCACAAAAGGAAAAAGAACTTCTGCTCCCATCCATAAAAGAAAAAGAAAATAATCTGAATATCACAAAAAAAGCAAACCAGCTGCGCCCTTTTTCTATTCAGGTTTCAAATGCACAGTCTGCTTATGACCAGGCTTGCGAAAAATTAGAAACCGTCCAGAAAGAGACTGCTTGTTTACAGTCTCACTTCGAAAAAACAGAAAAAGAATATCATGCCGCTGCTTCTGCTCAAAAAGAGGAACTTCCCTTACTTCAGGCAAGAGAACAGGTACTTCATACCGCACAGTCTGCTGCTGATACCATCCATACCTGGGAACAGACAAAAGGAAACGCCCAAAAGGAACTGCAAGAAATTTTAGCCTCTCTGGCTCCCCTAAAGGAAACGCAGGAACAACACTTTAAAAAAGAGCGACAGATTCATTCGGAAATTGTCGAATCCGAAAAATCAATCGAGGCTGACAGAATCAGCCCAGAAAGAAAACAGCTCCTTGAAAAAGGTAATGTTATGGAAGAAACCTACCGGGAAAAACGAGAGAATTACAACACCAATGCGAACGCTCTTTCCACCTTAAACACTGAAATTAAAGAAGAACATGATGCCTTTTCCATTCAGCAAAAGTGTCTGAAAAATATTTATACACAGCTCTGCCATCGGCGTTCTGCTTTAAATGAGCAACATTCTTCCGCAAAAAAAGAGTTAGGCATTATAAAGGGAAAAGAAGAACAGGCCAAACAGAAGCAAAAATCCTGGCAGCAAAACCATATGGCACAGCTTTTGCGGGAAGAATTAGAAGAAGGAGCTCTCTGTCCGGTTTGTGGAACTCCTTACAAAGAACACGTTTCACAGTCTCATATTGCCGAGAATGTAAAAACTTCTTCTGAAACTATTTCTGACGTTACTACTAAAAGAGATACTGAAGCTTTTTCAAAAAACGATTCCGAAACTATAGAAAAAAACGATGCTGAACTTTCTGAGATTTCTTTTAAAAATCTTGAAAAAGAACTAAAAAAATTAGAAAAGCAGCAGCAAACCCAGCAAAATCTTATTCAGCAGCTTGAGCAAGAACTTTTCTCTTTAGACACACATATTTCTAATTTAAAAGATGCTTTAGAGATTACAGATGAAGATACTATAGAAGATAATGAGACAGACCGCCACTTTGCTATAAATGAAAATATATCCCAGGCTTCCCCTGTCATAGTAGAAAAACCAATTGATTATTTTTCCATTTCCAAACAGATTTCTACTTACTTACAGGCAAAGGGAGACTTGCGGCGACAAAAGGAACAATGCGAAAGACAAGCCGCTACTTTGAAAGAACAGCACTCTGCCCTGCAAAATTATGCAGAAGAGATTCTCACTCTCCGAAAAGATAATAATATCGAGAATTTTTCAAACGCTTTAGAAACTCTTCGTCAGAAAGAGCAAGAACACCAGCAGAAAGAAATAACGATCAAAGAACAAAGACAGCATTTAGAAAAACTCCGTTCAGATATAAAAGTTCTTTCAGAGCAAATTGCAGGCTTAGAAAATAAGAGTTCCTCCCTCACCGCCAATATCGAAAACTGTGAAAAAGTTATCGCAGAACAAACAGAAAAGTTTCCAAAAACACTTTCTATAAATATGGATTTTGTTTCAGAAATCACAAAAAATCAACAACGGCAACAGGAAATTAACACAGCCTTAAAACACACTGAGAAAGACTATCAGCAAAGCTTAAAAGAACTACAGAAAAAGAACAAGGAACTTACTTCCTGTCAAAGTACCAGCCGTTCCTCTGAGACACACTTAAAACAGGTACAGGAACTTTATCTTACTCAGAAAAAAGAACTTGGTTTTTCCAAAACAGACCAGCCCGAGCTTTACTACATGGAAGAAAAAGAGTTAACAAAATTAGAGAAAGACATTACTTCCTATTATGATGATGTGCGGCAAAACGAGGAACGCATACGCTATCTTCAGGAGAAACTCGGAAAAAAAGAAATCGAAGAAAGTGAATGGATTCGCCAAAAAGAAGAACTGGCAGACATAAAACAGCAGATAAAAGAATTAGACTCCTCTATTCTCCTCTTAACACACCAAATTGAAACCATGACAAAAGACCTTGCCAAAAAAGAGGAATTAGAACAGAAATGGGAAACAGAATCCCACAAAAAAGATATGATAAAAGAATTAGAACAGCTTTTCAAAGGCAATGCATTTATTGAATATGTTGCACAGTCAAAACTGTCCTATATCGCCAGAGAAGCCTCTGTCATCCTATCAAAAATATCTGGCGGCAGCTATGCTCTCGAAATCAATGATTCCGCAGAATTTATCATCCGGGATAATAAAAATGGAGGAGCTGTCCGCCCTTCCGATACCTTGTCCGGCGGAGAACTATTTATTACCTCCCTCTCCCTGGCACTGGCGCTCTCCTCTTCCATCCAGCTTAATGGCGCCGCTCCTCTCGAATTCTTCTTCTTAGACGAGGGATTCGGCAGCCTTGATGATGACTTGCTAGATACCGTTATGAATAGCTTAGAACGACTACAGTCCAAAAAGAGAAGTATCGGTATTATCAGCCATGTGGAGACGATACAGGCGAGAGTTCCTCTGAAACTGCTGGTGACTCCATCAGATTTGTCACAGAAAGGAAGCCAGATTCGGTTGGAATATTCTTAAAAGATAACAAAAAACAGACGACCGCTGGAAGCAAAGTACCTGATTAAAGCAGAAATTTAAAAAGCCCAGCCCTCCAACACAGGAGGGCTGGGCCAAAATAAGATTCAATAAATTACTATAATCCCTTATAATATCTTCCTAAAGCATCTGCTCCGACCATTGCCGCATATACTTTATCTGGTGTAACTTCTAATGGTTCATTTCCTAAAGTATCGTCTGGGGAAGCTGCTAAGGTTGCTGCTTCCATAAGGGCATCTTTATCTGGATGTTCGATTCCTAAATCTGCGAAAGTTGTAGGAAGTCCTACGTCCATGCAGAATGTGATTACCTCATCTAATAAGTCTTCGTCTGCATTCTCTAAAACAAGCTGTGTTAAAGTACCAAAGGCAACTTTTTCACCATGATATAAATGATGACAGTCTTTGATGCAGGTAAGTCCGTTATGGATGGCATGTGCGCCAGCTAATCCGCCGCTCTCAAATCCCATACCAGATAATAATGTATTGGCTTCGATTACTTTTTCTACTGCTGTTGTGCATACGCCTGCTTCTACTGCAAGTTTTGCCTTTACGCCTTCTTCAATTAACGTCTGGTAACAAACTTTTGCTAATGTAATTGCTGCGATTGTGATATGTCCGCCTGCACAGCTTGTTGCATTACTTGCCTGACAGGCTTTTGCTTCAAAATATGTAGCAAGTGCATCGCCCATACCGGAAACTAAAAGTCTTGCAGGAGCTTTTGCGATAATATCTGTATCTACTAATACAAGATTTGGATTAGCAGGTAACCATAAGTATTCTTCAAATACACCATCATCTGTATAAACTACAGTAAGTGCAGAACAAGGAGCATCTGTTGCTGCGATAGTAGGACATACGATAACCGGACTCTCTACATAGTAAGCAACAGCTTTGGCTGTATCAAAAATCTTTCCGCCACCGACACCGATTACCAGATCGCATCCTTTTTCTTTTACGATAGCTACCAAACGGTTAATCTCGTTCTTAGAACACTCTCCATGGAATGCTTCAAAAACAAGTTCGCATCCTGTATCTTTGAAACTATCTTCAATGATTCCACCAACACGTTTCTTTCCACCCTCACTGATTAAGATAAAAGGCTTCTTTCCAAGTTTGGTAGCATACTGTGCGATGTTAGCAAGTTCGCCTTTTCCCTGCACATACTTCGATGGACTGATAATAATGTTTGCCATAAAAAAATACCTCTCTTTCTCCTAATAGAAAAAATTGCTACAAAAAAACCGTCTGTAACCCTGGTTTCTTGTTGCAATTATAACAAACCTTGTCCCTAAAAGCAAGAGATTTACTATTTAATTCACCTTCTCCAGCCACAGCACAGAAGCCATTGCTCCCAATAAGGCATATTTGTGGTCTCGGAGCAAGTGTTGGATGCGAGCGCATAAAGCGAACATTCAACACGCCGCGACTAAAATCACAAATATGCCTTATTGGGAGCAATGGCTTCGCCTGTAGTTTGTCTAATGAATTAAATAGTAATTAGCTTAATGCTGCAGTTACAAGAGCCATTTTGTAAACTTCCTGAGCGTTACATCCACGGCTTAAATCGTTGATCGGTGCATTAAGTCCCTGAAGAACTGGTCCGATTGCTTCGTATTCACCAAGACGTGCAGCAATCTTGTATCCGATGTTACCAGCACTGATTTCTGGGAAGATGAAAGTATTAGCCTGTCCGGCAACTGTAGAACCTGCACATTTTACTTTTGCAACTTCTGGTGCTACGGCAGCGTCAAACTGAAGTTCTCCATCGATATCTAAATCTGGAGCCATCTCTTTTACTTTCTTTGTAGCGTTGGCCATTAATGTAACCATCTCGCCTTTTCCTGAACCATATGTAGAGTAAGATAACATTGCTACCTTTGGATCAATGCCAAAGATTTTTGCTGTCTTAGCTGTCTCGATAGCGATTTCTGCTAACTCGTCTTCATTTGGAGCGATGTTGATCGCACAGTCACCCATTGCTAACTTTTTATCACCTTTTACCATGATGAAGCAGGAGCTTACAATCTTGTTGCCTGGTTTTGTCTTAATTAACTGTAATGCAGGACGTACAGTATCTGCTGTAGAGTATGTTGCTCCACCTAACAGACAATCTGCCTTGCCCATCTTTACTAACATTGTTCCAAAGTAGTTTGATTTGGAAAGGGCTTCACGAACCTGCTCTGGTGTCATCTTGCCTTTTCTTAATGTTACCATCTCATCAACCATAGCATCGATTTCTGCATACTGCTCTGGATCGATGATCTGACATTTTTCAATATTAAAACCAGCTTCTTTTGCTGCACTCTTTACTTCGTCAGCCTTTCCAAGAAGGATAACTCCAAGAATGCCTTCTGTTGTCAGTTTATCTGCTGCTTCAAGAATACGGGCATCTGTTCCCTCTGTGAAAACGATAGTACGTGCATTTGCTTTTAACTGTTCTGCTAATTTTTTAAACATCTTTTATTACCTCCTGTTATTCATCCATTTTATTAAATCCAAATAACCTAAAATAATTTAACTAAGAAAATCAATTCTTTCTTAAATCTTTCTGATTCTTCTCTTCTTAGCTTAATTATAAATTACATATTAGATCTGCGTATGTGCTATATTCCCTGTTCTTTCGAACTTCAGCACACAGCCTTTATTGTATCGGTTTTGTTTCGGGTTTTCAAGTTATTTCGAAAGAAAATACAAAATTTTGTGCATTTTTCTCTATACATAATCGAATAGACAGGTGAATTTCAATTATTCTACAGGCCTTTTGTATTCATAGCGTAAAATTCCACCTTCAAATGTGCCATTTTCCCAATTTCCTTCTTCCACAATATTCCAGTCAGGATGTGTTTCATCTGTATATTTCTTTTGACCGTAACCTTCTATAATTCCATCCGTACCAAAAATGGCATCGCACAAAAGCTTTCCATCTTTTCCGTACACTTTGTAGCGGTTCTTGTCCCACTCAAAAGCCCGAACTCCTGTTGTATAGCGGTTTCGGTATCCCGGACGGAACTTTTTACCAGTAAGCTGCTGGAACAGGCGGAGTGTATTTGGCTGAAGCAATGCTGTGTGACGAAGTCCGCCCTCACTTAACTGTTTATAATAATATGGATAAAACGGCATCATAAACTGTAAGAATGCTTTCTTTAACTGTTCTTTATCTTTTACATAACAAACAGCTTTTTCTTCTTCCTTCTTAAAGTCAATACAGGAAAAATATTCTTTCACCATTGTTCCTGTAAAAGATGGCAGTCCCTCAATAATACTTTCTTTTTCCTTATATAAAGTGGAAGACATATCTCCCAGTTTTTCAAGCTGATTCCATTCTCCTTTATTATAAGTAGCAAAAAGAGTCTGTAATTCATGATTAATATAATAATATAACTGTTCTTTTTGTCTGTTTTTTTCTTTGAAATCTACTTTTTCTTCATTTTTTACTTTCTGATTTTCAGATATTATTTTTTCTGTGTTTTCTCCTGTTCCCTTTTCCTTATCATTTTCTAAAACACTTTCCGTTTTCGCTTTCTTTTCTCTGGCTTCTGCAGACTGTGACTTATCAGCAGATTCTGCTTTTTCCTGTACTACGGCAGTTTCTTTTCCTTCGCTTCCCTTTTTCTCTTGTGTTTCGCTCTGTGCAGTATTCTTTGCACCAGACTTACCAGACATAAAAAAAGCAGCTCCGGCAACGATGATAACGATTACTACAGCTCCAATCATAAGACTCATTTCTTCTTTCCCTCTTTTCTTAATGTACTAATGGCAAATCGTAGAATAAGCCATATTATATCTATATTATACGCTTTTCACAAAAAATTCAATATTAAATGTTATATTAAATTCATAGACTGTTAAAAGGCTTTCTCTCACAAGCTACTGCTTATATAAACCAAATTAATTTTATGGAGATTCTATATGATTACTTATTTTATGCAACTTAATGTAAAGCTGCTTTTCGTTTTAATTCTGTTTGGATTTATTATGGGGCAGACCCGGCATGCTGCTATACAGAATTTTTCGAACAAAAACCGCAGCTATCTTATTCTGGATTTTTTCAATCTTGTTGGCACACCTGTCCATGAAATAGGGCATTTGCTCTTTGGACTTATATTTGGATATAAGATTGATCAAATCTGCCTTTATCGCACTACCAAAAAGGCACTGCGTTCCGGAGGCACTCTTGGTTTTGTGAAAATGCATCATGAAAACCGTTCTTTTTTACAGAAGCTTCAGGGCGATTTCGGGCAGTTTTTTATCGGTATCGGCCCCTTATTATTTGGCCCCTTCGTCATTTATATAATCAGCCTGTTTCTTCCAGAAAATGTTCGTACACTTCCTCTTTCTTTTCAACAGGATTGGACAATTTTCTTTAAAGCCTTGCAACAATTACAAGCTTCTGATATAATCTTTCTGTTTATATTCCTTTATATAATTATAGGAATTTCTCTAAATATGGAGTTAAGCAGACAAGATTTGCATCTTGCCTGCAAGGGCCTGCTTTTTCTTGAAGTATTTTTTCTTATTTTATCAGGTCTTTCTGTTTTATTTCACTGGAATCTGCAATATGGGATTGATATTCTTTTTCGATGGAACCTTTTGATTTCCTCCGTAGGGATTATTTCTGCCCTGATTGCTAATCTGATTTCTTTAATATAAAGCACAAAATACAAATATTTTATTTCATTTAATGCAAAGGAGTATGTCTATTATGTCATTTTTTAAAAAGTACAAAAAGAAATTTGTTGCAAAGTTAAGACAGCTGCGTAAATATTATCGTTACAAAGTATATTTTCCAAAAAAATATGAATCTTACTGTAACCAGCCAGTACAGGAGAACAAAGTCCTTTTCTTAGAAATGCGTTTTACCACTCTTTCTAATTCTTTTCAATATTTATATAAAAAGTTGGAAGAATCTGGTGAATATGATTTAAAATGTTCTTACGTACAGTTTAACTTTATTCGTGGCCGTGAATTTACAAAACGTGTTGATGATATGTTACAAGAACTTGCGACAGCAAAGTATGTATTTATTGATGATGCTTCTCTCATTCTTTCTTCTATTCCATTAAGAAAAGAAACAATCGCCATCAATTTATGGCATGCATGTGGAGCCTTTAAAAAATTTGGGCGCAGTACTGCTGAATTAAAGTTCGGTTCTTCTGCCGCAACTTTAGACAAATATCCAAACTACGAAAATCTTACGCATGTAACTGTCAGCAGTCCAGAAGTCATCTGGGCATATGAAGAAGCAATGCATCTTCCAAAAGGTATTGTTAAAGCAACTGGTGTTAGCCGTACAGACCTCTTTTATGACAGTGAATTTGTAGAAAGCCGCAGACAGAAATTATATGAAATTATGCCAGAAGCAAAAGACAAAAAAGTTATTCTCTATGCTCCTACTTTCCGTGGTCATGTTGCTACTGCCAAATCTCCAGATAAAATTGATTTTGAACGTTTTTATCAGGAACTTGGCGATGAATATGTCATTGTCTGCAAGCACCACCCATTTGTTAAGAAACCACCGGTAATTCCAGAAGAATTACAGCATTTTGCAAGAGATTTAACGAAAGACCTTTCTATCGAAGATTTACTTTGTAGCGCAGATATCTGTATCTCCGATTACTCTTCACTGGTATTTGAATACTCCCTGTTCGAAAAACCAATGATCTTCTACGCTTATGATTACGATAATTACTGTGACTGGAGAGGTTTCTACTATGATTACTCTGAATTTACTCCTGGTCCGGTTGTTCAGACAGAAGATGAACTTTTAGACAGTATTAAAAATATTGATACTCAATTTGATAAACAGAGAGTTATTGACTTCAAAGAAAAATTCATGGGAAGCTGCGATGGACATGCAACGGAGAGGATTATTGAATTGATGAAGGAAAGTTAGTAACAGCTTTTTAATTGATAGACAGACGAAAACCGAAGCCCGATAGGATTACAAATGTGACTTTAGTCGCGGCGGTTTGAATGCTCGCTTATGCGCTCGCATTCAAACCTTGCTCCGAGGTCACATTTGTAATCCTATCGGGCTTCGGTTTTCTGGTTGTTGGTAATTTTAGAATTGCTGTTACTGTTTTTCGCTTTTCTCGATTTTTATCAATTCAATAATGGAGGAAATTTGAGGATGTGGATAATCCTCAAATTCTCCAACAAGCGATTTGATGATTTTCATCTAATGTTTTTAATTCTGGTTTTTCTTTTTGACATTTTTCCATGCAGAACGCACAACGGTTCTGAAATGGACAGCCTTGTAATTCTCCTGTTGGCATAGAAGCTTCTCCCTCTAACGGAGTAATCGGCTTGTTAAAGTCCATATGAAAATCAAAGACGGACTGTAGTAAGGCTTTTGTGTATGGATGCAAGGCTCCTCTGGCAACTTCTTCTCCCGGAAGGATTTCTACGATATTTCCCATGTACATGACTGCTATCTGATGTGCTATACTTGATATCATGGCAAGATCATGACAGATAAATCCAATTGCTATATTTTTTTCTTTTTGCAGCTTTACGAGAAGCTCCAGAATAGCTTTTTGGATAGAAACATCCAGTGCAGATGTGGATTCATCACAGAAAATGATTTCCGGTTCTAAGGCAATTGCTCTGGCGATTCCTACTCTCTGCCTCTGGCCTCCACTCATGTTATGAGGATAACGGTCAACAAAGTCTCCTGGCAATTCTACCATTTCAAGATATTTTCTTGCAACGGCATCTTTTTCTTTCTTTTTAATTAGCCCGAAATTCATGAGGGGTTCACAGATAATATCGCCCACTTTCATCTTTGGGTTAAAGGAAGTAGACGGATTCTGGAAGACCATCTGTACATTTCTTCTGTTTTTCCGAAGTTCTTCCCCTTTCATCTTTGTAATATCTTTTCCCTTGAAAAGGATTTCTCCGGAAGTTGGCTGTTCAAGCTGTACCATCATACGCATAAATGTAGACTTTCCACAGCCACTCTCTCCTACGATTCCGAGTGTCTGTCCTTTATAAAACTTTAAACTGACATCATCATTTGCAATAAGTTCTTTTCCTTTGGTAAGAGGGAACTTCTTTGTCACATGTTTTGCTTCTAAAATAAGCTCTTTTTCTTTAGACATATCTCTCTCCCTTTAAAGCCGGTACAGATGCAAGTAAGTTCTTAGTATATTCTGACTGTGGGTTATGTAAAATATCTTCCCTCTGGCCGGAATCAACCACTTTCCCTTGCCTCATCACAAGCAGTTTATCTGCCATATAAGCAGCAACACCGATATTATGGGTTACAACAATGATTCCTGTTCCAAAGTCATCTCTAAGTTCCATCATCTGGCGGACAATCTGTGCCTGTGTCGTTACATCAAGTGCGCTCGTTGGTTCATCTGCCAGAAGAAGTTTCGGCTGAAATGTCATCGCCATTGCAATCCCAACTCTCTGGCACATACCACCAGAAAGTTCAAATGGATAACTTTCCATAATACGCTTTCCATCTGGCAGACGCATTTTTTCTAACATTTCTACTGCCATACCAAATGCATCTTTTTTTGAGATATTTTTATGGGCACGAATATATTCCACATATTGGCTTCCTATTTTACGGATAGGGTTGATCATCGCTCCGGAATCCTGAAAAATCATGGAAATCTGTGTTCCTCTAAGTTCTCTCCACTGCTTTTTTGAATATTGAAGTAACGATTCTCCCTCAAAAAGAATATCCCCTTTTGTCACTTTTCCCCCACCGGGTAAAAGGCCTAATATAGAACGGATTACCGTAGTCTTCCCGCTTCCGCTTTCTCCGACAATACTACAGATTTCTCCGGGTTTCATCTTAAGATGAAACCCTTCAATGGTTGGTTCTGCATTACTGCTATATGCGACGGTTATATCCTGAACATCGAGCATAAAAACCTCCTATTTTGCTGGAGCAATCTCTGTTGTAAGCCAGTAGTAATCTGCTGTGTGGATGTTTGCTCCGCTCACTGTCTCATCACTGATCATAGAACTGTTATAATATCCGTGAACGATAACTGCTGCATCATCAATTAAAATCTGCTGTAACTGTTCAATGATTTTAGCACGTTTGGCTTCGTCAAATTCTGTGTCTAACTGTTCGTATAATTTATCATACTCAGCATTCTTATAGTTACAGAAGTTCGCATCAGACTTACCGTACCAGTTTGCCATATACTCTGTAGGATCACCATTACCTACTGTAATCCAGTTAGAGTCGCATAAATCGTATTCTCCGGCTACCATTTTATTCCATTCTCTGTCTGCATCCATAGAATTAATCTTTGCTTCGATCCCAATGTCCGCAAGCTGTGTCTGAATCGCCTGTGCAAAGTCAGAAAGTCTTCTGTTCTCATATGTGATATAATTAATAGAAATCTTCTTTCCGTTCATCTCACGGATTCCATCTCCATCTGTATCTTTATATCCTGCATCATCTAAAAGTTTTTTTGCATTATCTACATTATATGTATATGGATTTTTTAAATTGTCATAGCCATATGCAAGACTGGATGGAAGTACAGAGATACCTTCTGTATATAAACCACCTACAGTAACTTCACACATTGTCTTATGATCTAACGCCATCTGTACTGCCTGTCTTAATGTGTCATCTCCTAAAATACCTTTTTCATTAATATAAGCAAATCCAGTACGTACACCCTGTCCGATAGAAACATTAAAGTTATCATCTTTCTTTAATGTATCAAGGTCAGAAGTAGAAGTTACATTCTCTACAAGGTTAATGTCTCCGTTTTGTAATGCTAATGCTTTATTATCTTCACTTAAGAAGTCAATCTCTACATTATCATAAGGAACTTCCCCGTTCCAGTAATATTTATTCTTTACAAGAGTCGCTTTTGTCTTAGAATCAAAACTTGTTAAAGCATAAGGACCTGTACCGATTGGGTTCTCTGCCAAGTCATAATCTCCGCTCACATCAAGAATTACAAATACAGGATATGCAAGATCTTTTCTAAGGTCTGCTTTTGCCTGTTTTAATACTATTGTCAGAGTACGGGCATCATCATCTGGTGTGATAGATTCATAATCCATAAATTTAGATGGGTTAGAAGAACCTGTTTTATTGGCATAAAGAACATCCCAGCATGCTTTGATCGCAGAAGGCGTTACATCATTTCCGTTAGAGAACTTCACACCATCACGGATATGGAATACCCATGTTTTGTTATCTTCTGTGGAATATTCATCACAGATTGTATTTTCTACACTTAAATCATCTTTATATTTAAAAAGACATTCTCCAATACCATAACGGCTGTTGCACCAGGCAGAGTTAATCATGTTTGCAGGATCTAAAGATTCGGAATAAGAAAAACATCCAAACTTTAATGTTTTCCCATTATCGCTGCTGCTACTCTCCTTGCTGCTTCCACCACATCCTGCAAGCATCGTAACTGCCATTACCATAGCAAGCATGATTCCTAAAAACTTTTTCATTTTTTTCATAACATATCCTTTCTTCTTTTATAATCTTATTTTTATTTTATGGTTTTTCATTTGGAATTTATAAAATAATCTAACTTTACTCAGTTATCACTATCCCAAACTTTATTAAAACCCATAATTCTTTTCTTACTATTTTTGTTATTTTTTATTATTCCTCTCTCACATCAAGGACATCTCTCAGGCTGTCACCTAACAGGTTAAAGATTACTACCACAATAAAAATAGCCAGTCCCGGATAAATCATCATCCACGGAGCATTCTGCATATATGTTCTTCCCTCATTCAGCATTAGCCCCCATTCTGCTGCCGGTGCCTTTGCACCAAATCCCAGAAATGACAGCCCGGCAAGCTCTAACATCATGCCACCGATGTCTGTAGCTGCAGTAATTACAAGCGTAGGAATTACATTTGGCAGCATATATTTTCTTAAAATATATCCTGTCTTTGAGCCTGTTACAATTGCTGCGTATACATAATCTTCATGTCGTATTTTCATGACAAGACTTCGTGCAAGACGGGCATACTTTGACCAGCTTACTATAGCAATCGCTATGACTGCATTCTTTATACTCGCTCCCATAATTCCTGCAACAGCAATGGCAAGAACCATACCGGGAAAAGAAATCATCATATCAGAAAGCCTCATGATAACTGCGTCAACCCATCCTCCAAAATATCCCGCCAGTGTTCCTAAAATTGTTCCTGCCACAAAAATAATCGCAACTAACGTCAGTGTAGCTGGAAGAGAGATTCTTGATGCATAGATTACTCTGGAAAAAATATCTCTTCCTAACTTATCTGTTCCAAACCAATGCTCACTATTCGGTGCCTGTAATGCATTTTTCAGGTCAGATACATACGGATCCTGCGGGGCGATCACTGGTGCAAAAACTGCGACAAAAATAAGTAGAATCACTAATAAAAAGAAAAAGGAAAACTGCTTATTCTTTTTTATGAAATTTAATATTTTCTGCATCACACTCACCCTCTCTCATTCCTTCGTATTCTTGGGTCTACAAAAGTATAAGACATATCTACCAGTAAATTGATTACCATGTAAATCAGCGCAACCCAAAGTACATATCCCTGAATTAAGGAATAATCATATGCCGTAATTGCCTGTACTGCCAGATTTCCAAGTCCTGGATATGTAAAAATCACTTCTACAACTGCCGTTCCTCCTAAAAGGTTACCAAGTGATAATCCAAGTAATGTAATTAATGGCAGCAGTGCATTTGGAAATACCTGCTTCCAGAGAATTTCCTGTTCGGACATTCCTCTTGCACGTGCACCTGTCACATAATCTTTATTCAATTCTTCTAACACAGCGGTTCTCACCTGTCTGGTATATTTACCTGCCATTGCAAATGCCAGTGTTATCGCAGGTAAAATGATTTTCTCAAATCCATCTCCTGTTGAAATAACAGGAAGCAGGCTAAACTTCAATGCAACAACATAAAGAAGTATGAGTCCTACCCAGAAGTTTGGAATGGATACTCCCAAGAATGTCACTCCCCTTACCAGATAATCCACCCATGTATTTTTATAAACTGCCGATAACATTCCAAGCGGAACCGCTACTAACAACATAAGGATTAACGCTGAAAAAGCTAACTTTAATGTTGGTAGCAGACGTACGGATAAAAGTTCTGCAACCGGCTTCCCATTTGAATAGGAGGTTCCAAAATCTCCATGAAGAACTTTACCAAGCCATCGCCCATATTGTACTAAAACCGGATCATTTAATCCTAATCTTTCTCTTTCTTCCTGCAGTTCTTTTTCCGTTGGAACCATGCCACTTGCCGCATATCTCGTCCGAACCGGATCACCAGGTGCAAGATACGTGAGAATAAATGTGAAAAAACTAATCCCTATCAGCACAATAACAATCTGGAGCAGTCTTCTGCCCAATTGCTTTACACTCAAACTGTTTCCTCCTTTGATCTTCTATGTATTCTCGGAATCTTTTTGTGCTTGATTTTGTGAGAAGATTTTTTGTCAGTTGTGTCCAAATTTTTGAGGCGTACATGATGCGTACGTTGATGAAATTCGGGTGCAGCTGGTGGAAAATCAGCCACAAAATCAAGTGCAAGAAAGACTCCAAAAGTACATTTATATGAAATTGATGTTAAAAAGTATGGATTTCAAAATAGAAAATTAATTCTTAATACCCCGCTGCATAGCAAATGGAGGCAGCAGACTGTTATGACAATAGCACAGTTTTAGAATTTTCCAAAGAAAGAATCATAAAATTCCAAAGATAAAAAAATATTTTACTTATTCACAAGAACTTATACGGACTGTGCAATTTTCTACGCATACTAATAATACTTAATAATGATACCATGTCACTTTTTTTATGTCAAAGTGTAATTTTACCTTTTTTGATGTTTATTTTGACAATTTAATATCTTTTATCCTGTATTTTTTTGCGTCTGCATCACTTTATATTACCTATCTACCTACCAAAAATCTTTTCAATTTAAAAATCTCCCTCTACCTATCTATTTAATACCCCTGATTCAATATTGCTATATTATATTTTCTATTTTATAATAAAAAAAGATTATTCATATGGCACAGGAGGCATTGGGATTATGCAAAACAATAAAGCAAAAAACTTGAATTTCACGGAAATTTTATCTAACGAGCCGGATAATATTCTCTCTTTAGATGTTTCTTCCGTAAAAACATTACAGATTGGTTATCAGGCTGAAACGCTTTTTTTACACAAGGCAACAGATGATACCCTTACAATCAAAGAATATATTAATGGACTTACCGGCAGCGAGTATTATGCAAAAGTGACTGCAAACCGCTTTAAAACAACAATACGTTACGGTCGAAGAGAAGCCGTAAATCCCGCCACCTGTATAGAAATTTTTCTTCCAGATTCCTATAATGGAGAGTTGCTTCTCTCCTCTCAGTACGGTAACATTATGACGGATGCCGACTGGAAGGTAGAACGATTTGCCGCAGAAACAACAGAAGGTTCTATCTCTCTGAATACAATTACTGCACCTCGAATCCGACTCGTTTCTTCTACAAGCCTGATTCATATCACAAAAGCAGAGGGTTTTACAGATATCCATTCTGTTTCCGGTGCAATTATTGCCGATGACATTAAAGGCGGTGCTAAATTAGCCACTTCCTCCAGTCCGATTCAGGCAACATTTACTTCTTTAAATAATATTGTAGAATGTGAAACATTAAATGGAAATATTCAGCTTCTTCTTCCTGAAAATACTGGAATGAAAATCGATGGCATCAGTAAACGAGGAAAAATCTTTTCTGACATAGAGGGTCTTTCTATCAAAGAAAAACCAGGAAATGTACAAAACATTACTGGAATCTTGGGAGAAAAACCATTCCAGAACGTGAGAATCTCAACAATCAATGGGGATATTTCCCTGAAATAGAACATATTCCATATTTGTGGCCTCGGAGCAAAGGTTAGATGTGAACAGGGAAGCGAACATTCAACCTGCAGCGACTAAAGTCACAGATATGGAGTATGTATCTTTTTGAGTTCGTCAGCTTTGCCTAGTAAATCAAATAAAAAGAGCCAATAAAGTGCAAAGCACTTTATTGGCTCTTTTTTTATATCATATACCTTCAAAACCACACACAAACTATCTTTTTCCATTCCAATAACTTACTAAGGTCAAGCTATCGACCGATTAGTAACAGTCAACTCCATGCATCGCTGCACTTCCATCTCTGCCCTATCTACCTCATCGTCTCTAAGGGGTCTCTCACTCTTTCGAGTATGGATATCTCATCTTGAGGGGGGCTTCACGCTTAGATGCCTTCAGCGTTTATCCCT